>JAEEGL012558540.1_pt1 | contig 29544 bp, 24 predicted proteins | sample 9134231 | NCBI WGS metagenome assembly JAEEGL01 (sample SAMN16246548, study PRJNA631951) | gut metagenome | biome: gut microbiome; feature: rumen; material: fiber-attached | host: Bos | place: Iran: Karaj | collected 2018-10
CCTGGGGAGTATCTCTTCCAGCCAGCCATGTTCATCACCGGTACCCGGAGTATAATCCACGCGATCGCCAACCAGTGGCGTCAGATGCTGCCGCCTGAACTTTTTCTTGGCACGCAATACATATTCGATCCCGTCCGCATCGCCACGCACTGTATACAATCCGCCACGACCTTCAATAATCTGTCCCTGCTGCATCATCACTCGCTCCGGTCATTGTCAGCGGACGGCTGCTCGCTCTCCTCAACCACAGGCATTACATACACTGCCAGTGTCAGCTTTTCATCGCTCATAACCCGTTCATCTTTCTTAGGAACCTGATCCGCTACGCGGTCCGCTTTAGCACTGTCGGAAGTCGCGTATTCGACGATCTGGATATCATTGAGTCCAGATTCATAGGCCAATGTCAGTGCCTGGGCGCGCGTCAGGCCAATCAGGTCGGGCACAGTTACACTCCCGCTGATAGTCACCTGTATGATCTCACCTGCGGCAAGCAGTTCACCAGCAACCGGTGTCTGCTCAATCACGGTATTCAGAGGCATATCGGACGCGACCCGCTGTGTTGCAAGCACACGGAAGCCATAAGTCTCCGCCTCGGCCTGTGCAGCTGTCAGCAGTTTCCCGGTCAGCACGGGAACACCCTGTTGTTCAGGGCCGGTGCTCACAGTAATGACGAGTACATCTCCCCGTTTCATTCTGTACTGGTATTCACGCGACTGCAGCAACACTGTCCCGGCAGGCACAGAAGCATCGCTCTGCCGCACGACTTCAACCTTCAAGCCCCGTTCACTGCCGATCCTGACCGCTTCTGTTTCGGTCTCACCAATCAGATACGGCGCTTCCACGCCGTTGAAGACACTGCGTGCGATCAGCACTGCACCGACAGACAATCCCGCTATTACGATCAGTGACAGAAGACCGATTGCCAAGCGTTCACGCAATTTTTTCTGACGGCGTATACGCTGTTGGCGCTCGGTATCACCGCTGCGCACAACAGGCGTCTGACGGCTGGATGCTGCCGGCTTCGTAGGCTGCCCCGCCTCCTGCGGATGCTCAAGCGCCGCACGGATCGCGCGCGCCATCTGAGCGGCATCTGTATAACGGTCCTGAGGCCGCTTGTTCATTGCACGCAGCACAACTTGCTCCATCGCAGGAGAAAGCCCTTCAGCGTACAGAGAAGGCGGTTTGGGCACTGCCGAGATCTGCTGCAATGCTATGCTCACCGGGGTATCGCCATCAAACGGGACCCGTCCCGTCAGCATCTCGTACAGCACAACACCGACACTGTAGATATCACTTGCAGCGGTCACGTCTTCACCGCGTGCCTGCTCAGGTGAAAAGTAGTGTACCGACCCCATTACACTGTCGCCCTTAGAAAGGGTATTGCTGCCTGCTACGCGTGCAATGCCGAAATCGGCAACCTTGACAAGGCCCTCCGCATTAATCAGTACGTTCTGCGGCTTAATATCGCGGTGAATGATACCGTTCTCATGCGCGTGCTGAAGTGCGGACAGGATACGGATAGCGATTTGTGCCGCCACCTGCTCCGGCAGGCGTCCTTTTTCCGCTATGATCTCCTTCAGGGTACGTCCGCGCATGTATTCCATGACAAGATAGCGATAGCCATCCTCTTCGCCGACATCCAGCAGATTAACAATATTATGATGGCTCATCTTGCTGGCTGCCAGAGCCTCACGATGGAAGCGCTGAAGGAATTCTTCATCATTATTAAACTCTGGGCGCAGTACTTTTACAGCAACATTATGACCGGTGCGCTTATCGGTCGCCCGGAAAACAAGAGCCATACCGCCCTTGCCGACAAATTCTTCCAGCTGATACCGCTGGGCAAACACATGTCCGATCATTTCTCTGCCTCCAGCACGATAACACTTACATTGTCACCGCCGCCCCCTTGCAGAGCAAGATCAATCAAAGCCTGTGCCCGATCCTGTATTGGACAGAAGCGAAGCACATCCGCAATATCCTCATCGGTCGCCATATCAGTCAGTCCGTCAGAGCAAAGCAGCCACTGATCGCCTGGTGCACACTGCAGTTCTGCCGTATCCACGCGTACAATCGGATCTGTTCCAATCGCTCTCGTGATCACATGGCGGAAAGGATGCTTGCGTGCTTCCTCGACAGTAATTGCCCCAGACAGTAAAAGTTCTCCTACTACAGAATGGTCTTCGCTGATCTGTTTGAGAACGCCCTGACGGAACAGATATGCCCTGCTGTCTCCGACATGGCCCAGCAGCAGATGGTCATCCTTTTCCCAAATCACGGTCAAAGTCGTTCCCATGCCATTCAGCTCTTTTTCTTCCTGCTGGCGCGTGAATATTGCAGCATTAACGCGAGAGTATGCCTGTTCAAGTCGCCGCAACGAAGGCTTTTCTCCCTGCAGCAGCTCCCGCATCATGCTTGCCGCCATGGCGCTGGCAACTTCCCCAGCCTGATGCCCGCCCATACCGTCGGCCAAAATGTACAATCCTCCACGCGGATCGATCGATACGGTATCTTCATTCTGTTCCCGTACCAAACCTGCGTGCGTTGCCGCGTATGCTCTCATTGTTCCTCCAGATAATGCCTGCGCAATTGCCCGCAGGCTCCGTCGATATCGTCACCCATTTCACGCCGACGCGTAACCGATATATGGCGTTTCTCCAATTCCTGTATGAACCGTGTCACTACCGCTTCATTCACGCCCTGGATCGCATTTTCCGCTACTGTGTTAAGCGGGATCACATTGACATGGCATTGCATCCCGCGAAGCCGTCCTGCCAGTTCCGCCGCATGTTCCGGCGCTGAGTTCATTTCATTCAACGCATACTCAAAAATCACACGTCGTCCTGTTTTCTCGATATAATACCTGCACGCATCAAGCACTTCATCCATAGAATAGGCTTTTGCCACAGGCATCAATCGACGCCGAATCACATCATTCGGTGCATGCAGTGAGAGTGACAAAGTTACCGGCAACCCTTCTTCTGCAAAACGGCGCATCTGCGGCACCAAACCACATGTGCTCAGACTGATGTGGCGCAGTCCGATATGCAGTCCTTCTTCACAACTGACCAGCCGCAGGAACCGCACTACCTCATCATAATTATCGAACGGTTCACCACTGCCCATCAGTACTAGATTGGACACATGTTCTTCAGCCAGTGTATTGGCACAGTGTATCTGCCCAAGCATTTCAGCTGCAGAGAGACTGCGCACACAACCGCCCAGGGTACTTGCACAAAAAGCACAGCCCATTCGACATCCCACCTGTGTGGACAGACATAACGTATATCCGTAATGATAGCGCATAAGCACGCCCTCCACACAGTTGCCATCGCGCAGAGCGTACAGCATTTTGACTGTTCCGTCAAGCTTTGATACACGCTTCTCAAGAATGCTGACCGGTTGGTCGACAAAGCTTTCTTCGAGCTGTGTACGAAGTGCCTTGGGCAAGTTCGTCATATCCGCGAATCCCGCCCCGCGATGCAGCCATTGAAAGATCTGCGCAGAACGAAAAGCCGGCAGTCCCAATGGGCGCAGCTCCTCCGCAAGCTCCTGCGGGAAAAGGCCCAGCAGTTCCTTTTTCTTCATTCCTTATCCCCTGCGCTTCATGCGTGCCACAAAGAAGCCTTCCACCCCATCCCGGTATGGCAGCAGCTGCAACCCGTTGGCACCGGCCTGTGCGCGCAATATCTCAGGAATAGAATCAGGAAGTGCATCTATTTCAAATTCGGGATGCCGCTCAAGGAATGCGGCGATCTGCCGCTCGTTTTCATCTTTAAGCAAAGTACAAGTGGAATAGACAAGTATTCCGCCTGGGCGCACATACCTGCAGCAAGTGTCCAGCAGCATCCGCTGCGTTTCACACAACCCGGTAACGCTCTCGGGAGTAGGACGGTATTTTACGTCCGGCTTATCATCCATTACCCCCAGCCCGCTGCATGGCGCATCTATCAGTACTGCGTCCATTGTATCAGCTAGGTCTTCCTTAAAGACTACTGCATCCCGCGCAGCCACGCGTACATTTTCAAGATGCAGGCGACGGATTGCAGCACGGATCAGTGCCACCCGGTGATCATGCAAATCCCATGCATATACACGGCCCGTGCCTTCCATGCGTTCTGCAATATATGCAGTCTTGCCTCCAGGTGCTGCACAGCAGTCAAGCACGTTCATGCCCCTGCGTGCGCCAAGCGCCATCGCTGCAATCGTGCTGCCTTCACCCTGGATCGAATATAATCCGTCGAGATAATCATTATCCCTCGCCAACTGCATAGCGCCGTAAACGCGAAGTGAACCGGGAAGTACCCCTGACTCTGTTGTCCATACTTTCCGACCAATACGCTCGCTGAATTCCTTTTCGCGTCCATATGTTGGCCGCAATGTAACAAAATGCTTTTCTGTGCGGAAAGAGGCAATTTGTTTTGCCGTCTCCCACCCGTAATCATCGATCAGCCGCTGTACCAGCCACTCCGGGACAGAACACGTCACCGCAAGATAGTGCACGCGGTCTGTTTCATCTGGCCAGGCAATCTGATCTTTTCCTTCCACAAGTCTGCGCAGCACGGCATTTACCATTCCAGAGAATCCATCCAGATGGAGTGCGCGAGTCTGCTTTACCGCCTCATTGACCGCGGCACTGTCCGGCACACGATCAAACAAAAGGATCTGGCATGCAGCTGCCCGGAGTATGATACGTACCTGCATCGGCAGGGCATCAGCATCTCGCAGAAACCGTGCCAAAGCAAAATCAAGCCTATACAGGTTTTCAAGTGTCCGATAAACAATACTGGCACACAGACGGCGATCAAGCTGATTGAGGTTGACCTCATTCAGGCGGTCGTCCAAGGAAAGAGACGCATAGGCTTCGTTCTCAAGCACGTCCTCAATCACGGTTACCGCTACGATGCGCGGGTCAGCATTGCTGCGCGCTCGCATTTCCGGCTTACCGTATGGCCGCTGTACCTGCGGCAGACGTTTTCCGCCTTCCGGTCTGCCCGTGCCCGGCCGTCCAAACTTCGGTTTATTATCCATCCACACGTTCGGGAACGATCAGTGTCCCCGCCTCCATTCTGTGCCCGCGCAGATAATCGCGTGCATCCATCACTTTTCCTCCAGGTGCCTGCAAACGTACAATACGCAGTGCACCTTCTCCTGCACGCACAAGCAGTCCCTGCTTCGGGTCTGCTTTCAGAATCGTACCTGCAGTCTCCGTGCCTTCCCACTCTTCCGGTTCGGCCCACAGTATTTTGTATTCCCCAATGTATGCACCAGGACGCGGCGATAGTCCACGTACTTGATTTGCAAGATGGACTGCTGTCTGTCCCAGATCCATAATGCCAGTTTCTTTCTTAAGAAGCGGATAATAGGTCGCTTCTTCTTCGTTCTGTTTGATTCGCGGGCAGTCGCCCCGCTCAATTGCACGCAATGTTTCGACCAGCAGTTCCGCGCCGACCGATGCCAGACGCTCTGTCAGCATACCCGCATCTTCCTGTGGATCAATCTCAACTGCACGGGTCATGAGAATGTCTCCGGTATCCATGCCGCGGTCCGTCAGCATCGTCGTCACGCCCGTCACCGTCTCACCCATCATGAGCGCCCAGTTGACCGGTGCGCTGCCACGGTATTTGGGCAGCAGTGATGCATGTACATTGACAGTCCCGATCTTGGGAATATCCAGGACTTCCTGAGAGAGTATATGACCGAATGCGGCCGTCACACACAGGTCCGGTGCAAGCTGCTTAAGAGGCTCGACTCCATCCACGCGTGTTTTCTGTGGCTGGAACACAGGAATCCCGTGCTGCTGCGCGCACTGCTTCACGGGGCATGCAATCACCTTATGCCCGCGTCCGCTGGGCTTATCGGGCTGGCAAAAGACGCCCACCACATCGTAACCGGCTGCAATCAGCGCTTCAAGGGACGGTACGCCGTACTGTGGTGTGCCCATGAACACGATTCTCAAACTCATTCCTCTTCCTCCTCGGTCACTTCGTGATCCTCTATATCAATATAAAGGTGACCGTCCAAATGGTCGATTTCATGGCACAGGGCACGTGCCAGCAAGTCTTCGCCCGTTAGTTCAAAATACTTGCCGTGACGGTCCTGTGCCCGCACGGTGACCCGCTGGGGGCGTACAACATATCCACGGCGACCAGGCTTGCTCAGACAGCCTTCTGGTCCGGCCTGTTCTCCTTCAGCACTGATGATCTCAGGATTGATCAATTCGATCAGTCCATGATCATCCTGTATGTCAATCACCACGACACGGCGCAGGATACCCACCTGAGGTGCAGCAAGCCCAACACCTTCCGCTTTATACATGGTATCCGCCATATCACGCAGCAGCAGATTCAGCCGCAGGTTAAACTTCTCTACCGGATGCGAAACCTTGCGCAGCGTTTCATCTCCGAACTCCAATATCTTTTTTACTGCCATATAATGCTCCTTCAGGCCAATGAGGCCGGGTTGATTTCCAATAATACTTCACAGGGCCAGCTTTGTTCGGCCAGTTCCTGCATATACGAAATAATCTCGCGGCTGTCCGGATGCTCCAGCAGCTTCACCAGCACTTGTGCACGGCAAAGTCCGCGGAGCCGTTTGAGCGGTGCATCATCCTGTCTCAGGAAAAGAATACGCCGCTTAAGATCCGGTCGATTCGAACGCAAGTCATCCAGACGTGCCAGTAGCTCACGACTGACTTCTTCCGCAGTTTCCGCTTCCGGAGCTGAGCATAGCAGCCGCGCCATCATGGTGAACGGCGGGTATAATCCGCTGCGCCGGCGTGAGAACTCCTGACGGTAAAAAGCACGGTAATCTTGTGCTGCTGCAGCTCGTATCGCATAATGCTCAGGCAGGTACGTCTGAATCACCACATGCCCTGCATGCTGTGCGCGTCCAGCCCGTCCCGCTACCTGCGTAAGCAGCTGGAATGTTCGTTCTGGTGCGCGGTAGTCAGGCACATTCAATGTGGTATCCGCAAGCACTGCACCTACTACCGTGACCTCAGGAAAGTCAAGTCCCTTGGCGATCATCTGTGTGCCCACAAGCACTTGTGCCTTATGTTCACGAAAAGCCGTAAGCATATTCAGCAGATCGTCCTTGCGTGCCGTAGTGTCAACATCCATGCGCAGCACTCCCACATCTGGCCAAATGCGCCGGATTTCCTGTTCTACCCGCTGTGTGCCAATCCCACAGGTGCGGATGTAAGTGCTGCCGCAGCTCGGGCAGTGTTCCGGCATAGGGATCCTTGCGCCGCACCAGTGACAGCGCAGTGTATTGTCGCTCTCATGGAACGTCATACTGACATCACAGTTCTCACACCGGATCGCCTGCCCGCAGGCACGGCAGTTGACAAACTGAGCATACCCGCGTCGGTTCAGGAACAACATAGCCTGATGTCCAGCCCTAAAGCAGTTTTCCAGCTGTTCACCCAGCGTCTGCGAAAAGATTCCCTTGTTACCAAGGCGCAGTTCCTCGCGCATATCGACCACACTGACTTCTGGCAGCGGCCGACTGTTGACGCGGTGCGGCAATTCCAGCAGCATGTAATCACCGCGCTCCATGCGGGCAAACGTCAGAATGGAAGGTGTAGCACTGGCAAGGATAACCACAGCCTTCTCCCGCCTTGCACGGGACAGCGCAATCTCCCGTGCATCATACTGCGGGAAATGCTCACTCTGGTAGCTTTGTTCGTGTTCTTCATCGACCACGATCAGTCCCAGCCGCTCAACAGGCGCAAACACGGCGGAGCGGGCTCCGATCACCAGGCGCGCGTCACCCCGCCGGATACGGCGCCACTCATCGTAACGCTCACCGGCAGACAGCCGCGAATGCATTACAGCTGCAGTGTCTCCAAATCGCTGTCGAAACCATGTAACCATCTGCGGTGTCAGTACGATCTCCGGAACCAGCACAATTGCACCCTTGCCTTGCTTCAGGCATTCGCGGACTGCACGGATAAAGACTTCTGTCTTTCCGCTTCCCGTGACCCCATGAAGCAAAAACGCCCCGTTTCCGCATGACAGTGCCGGCATGAGTTCTTCCATAGCCTGTTGCTGTTCAGCGGTCAGGACGGGATCGGGGATCTGTTCCAGCTTATCCGGATACGGAGAGCGAAGCAACTCGCGCTCTTCCAAGCGCACCAAACCCCGGCGTTCAAGATCATTCAGCCCCGTGCGTGCATCTGATACCAGCTCGGAAAGCCCTGACACAGGATATGTCTGTCCGTCCGACAGCAACTGCAACAACAATCTGCGCTTGTGGGCACGGCCGCAAGAAGCGATAGCCGACTCCAGTTCCACACCGGAAACGGTAAGGGTTGCAACCGTCTCCGTTTTCACGCGTACGCGCGCTCCGCGCATTTCCGCAGGTAGCATCAGGCGCAGCGCTTCCGCGAGCGGGCAGTGTGTGCTGCCTGCAATCTCCTTTGCCAGTTCGACAAGCGACGGCAGCAGAGCGGGATAATCTTCGAGCGGTGCGATCACGTTCTTGACGCGCTCCGGTGCAAGGCTGCATTCCGAAGTCACTCCCAGTACATACCCCTCTTTTTTCCCGCTCCCGAATGGTACTCGGACACGCATTCCGGACAAAAGGGACATGCCTTCCGGAATCCGATAAGTATAAAGCTGATCGACCGCCGAGTGAGCGATATCGACAATGATCTGCGCGTACATCATGCCCGGCGCAGTTCAAGCACGCGGTCGAGGATGGCATCTGCCAGCGCACGCTTGCTCATAAGAGGCAGTTCAGTCTGCTTTCCGCGTGTGATCAGCATCGCGATATTGGTATCCACGTCAAATCCTGCACCCGGCTTCGTCACATCATTGGCAACGATCATATCCAGGTTCTTACTGTCCAGCTTCTTCTGTGCGTTATCGGCCAGATTTTCCGTTTCGGCTGCAAATCCAACCAAAGTCTGATCTTTCTGTTTAAGCTCTCCGACAGCACGTGCCACATCCGGTGTAGGTACAAGTTTCAGTGTGAGGCCCTTGTTCCCGTTTTTCTTCATTTTCTGTGGAGCAACAGTCTCCGCCCTGTAATCTGCAGGAGCCGCAGCCTGGATTATGATATCCTGCTGCGGAGCAAGTTCAGTCATCTGCTGAAGAAGATCTTCAGTGCTTTGTACGCTGACCATCGCAACCCCGCCGGGAGCGGCAATCGAGACAGGCCCGGAAACCAGTGTCACATGTGCCCCGCGCTTCTGGGCAGCCTCAGCAATGGCATAACCCATCTTACCGCTGGAGCGGTTGGTAATAAACCGCACGGGGTCAAGCGGCTCACGGGTAGGACCCGCGGTCACCAGCACACGCAGTCCCTCAAGATCGTGCTGCACGGAAAGCAATTCCACACAGCGGCTCACGATGTCTACTGGTTCGCTCATGCGTCCAGCTCCCACATCGCCGCAGGCCAGCAGCCCGCCTTCCGGGCCAATGGTCATCACACCCCGTGCCTTCAGGATGCGCAGATTCTCCTGTGTGGCTTCATTCGTCCACATTCCCGTATTCATGGCCGGCGCAAGCAGCACAGGCGCCTTGGTGGCCAGCACTGTCGTGGAAAGCATATCATCGGCAATGCCATGAGCCATCTTGGCCATAATGTTCGCCGTCGCCGGCGCAATCAGAAACAGGTCAGCCTTCTTGGCCAGTGCCACATGTTCGACCTCCCAGCGCTCCGGGCGTTCAAAGGTATCATTCACGCAGGGATTATTGCTGAGGGTTTCAAAAGTCATAGGCGCAACAAACTGACAGGCATTCTTCGTCATGATGACAAACACCTGTGCTCCCTGCTTGCGCAGGCGTGAGACAACTTCGCAGCTCTTGTATGCTGCAATCCCGCCTGTTACGCCCAGTACGACCGTTTTTCCTTCCAGCGCACCCATGACGTCAGTTCTCCTCATCCTCCAGATTACGGTGATAGGTCAGCAGTCCACGGTTGATCTCCTCAATAGCGATCGTCACCGGTTTCATATCCTTAGGATCGATCAGCGGCTGAGCGCCAGCTACCAGCTGGCGTGCACGCTTTGCGGTCTCGATTACCAGCGTATAGCGGCAATCCACCTTCTTGGCAAGCTCTACGATTCCGGGCTTATTTACAGACATGTTCGTTTCCTCCTATAATTTATTCTTCCTCAACGGCTGGATAATAGCGGGAAGAGCGGTGGCGCTCGGCGCTGACCACACTGCGCAGTGCTGCACAGGCAGTCTCCAGGTCGTCGTTGACAATCAGGTATTGATAGCGGTCCTTCAGTGCGACTTCGCCGCGCGCATTGTTCAGGCGACGTTCAACATCTTCAGGTTTTTCTGTATTGCGCCCTTCCAGACGCCGGCGCAGTTCTGCAAAGGATGGAGGAAGGATGAATACGGAAACGCATTCGGGCATTTTTTCCATGACCTGCAGAGCGCCCTGCGGATCGATTTCCAGCCTTACGCTCTGCCCGGCTTCCAATGCGTCCATCACAGGCTTCCTGGGTGTTCCGTAGTAATTCCCGTGTACGAAGGCATGCTCAAGGAATCCGTCTTCCTCCACCATGCGGCAGAACGTCTCCTCACTGACAAAATGGTATTCGCGGCCATCCACTTCGCCGGGACGCGGTGCACGTGTCGTACAGCTGACTGAGAAAATGATATCCTTTTCATCGTCCAGACATTTACTTACCGTACCCTTGCCGACTCCTGACGGGCCCGAAATCACCAGAAGCATACCCTTGCGCTTTTCCCGCACAGTCCACTCCTCCTTCGAATATCCATTATTCCACATTCTGAATCTGTTCACGAAGTTTCTCGATCTCGGCCTTTGCCTCTACAACCAGCCGGGCGATTTCGCCATCAAGCGCCTTACTCCCGATTGTGTTTACTTCGCGGTTCATCTCCTGCGACAGGAAATTCAGCTTGCTGCCACACGGTTCATTTCCATTCATAAGCTGCCTTGCATGCCGGATATGCGCATCCAGGCGGCTCAGTTCCTCATCGATCGCCGCACGGTCTGCAAAAATCGCAACTTCCTGCGCCAAACGCTGAGGATCCGCATCCCCCGCACCCAGTTCGGCAATGCGCTGTAAAAGGCGCTGTTGGTAATCCCGCGGCACCTGCGGTGCACGGACAGTGATCTGACCGCGAAGATCTTCCAGAATGGATAAGTGAAGTTCAAGATCCGCCTTCATCGCAGCGCCTTCACGCAGCCGCATCTCTTCCACTTCACGCAGTGATTCCGCCAATGTATCGGCCAGAAGTGTACCGACAGCCTCACGGTCTTCAGCGTTCTCTGTCACAGTCAACACATCCGGAAGCTGAGCATACTGCCAAAGCGGTACATCATTGGGTGCGCCGGTCGCTTTTGAAAGGGCATCCATAGCGTCTCGATATGCTGCTGCAAGAGCAGGATCGCATTCCACCTTACGCGCATCTGCACGCGCATTGCGGTATGTCACAAACACATCCGCATGCCCGCGCGTCAATGTGGCGGCCAGCTGCTTTTTGACTGTTTCTTCCGCGAACCCAAGATGGCGGGGCATTCTCAGCGAGATATCCAGGAACCGATGGTTTACTGTTTTGACCTCCACCGTTATTTCACGCCCGTCCCGGGCAATCTGCCCCCGTCCGCAGCCAGTCATACTCCGCACTCAGCACTCCCCCTTCCATTCTATATATAATAGCATAAAAACAGCACGCTGAAAAGAGAAACACGAAGGATTCACGGGAAATCCCGAAAAAACTGTCATTCGTGAAAATGACAGAATGTTTTGATTCCGTCACACTCTTTTAACAAATATTTTTGGGTGAAGGGGTTGCGTTTTTTCACTTACAGCCGTATAATGTCAGTGTTTTCAGCGGCTAATGTTCGTGTTTTCGCTGAAACGGATCAAATCATTACCAATTACGACAACGGAGGAGAAAATCTCATGAAAAAGCTCGTTGCGATCCTGCTGACACTGGTTCTGTGCCTGGCTGCCGTTTCCGCTCTGGCTGACGGCAAATCCTACGCCGATATCAAAGTTGGCTTCCTGTTCCTGCATGATGAGAACAGCACTTATGACCTCAACTTCATTAACGGCGCCAAGGAAGCTTGCGAAAAGCTGGGTGTTGTGAACTATGATCTGCGCACCGGCATCGACGAGAGCGAAGCTTGCTACGAAGCTGCTGCTGATTTCGCTGACAAAGGTTATGACATCGTGTTCGCCGATAGCTTCGGTCATGAAGACTACATGATCCAGGCTGCCAAGGAATTCCCGAACACCCAGTTCTGCCATGCCACCGGCACCCGCGCTCACACCGAAGGCCTGAGCAACTTCCACAACGCTTTCGCTTCCATCTATGAAGGCCGTTACCTGGGCGGTATCGCCGCTGGTCTCAAGCTGAATGAGATGATCGCCGAAGGCAAGATCACCGCTGAACAGGCTAAGCTGGGCTACATCGGTGCTTACACCTACGCCGAAGTTATTTCCGGTTACACCTCCTTCTTCCTGGGCGCCCGCAGCGTTTGCCCCACCGCCACCATGGAAGTTACCTTCACCGGTTCCTGGTATGATCCCGCCCTGGAGCAGGAAGGCGCCATCAAGCTGATCAACGACAACTGCGTTGTGATCTCCGAGCATGCCGACTCCATGGGCGCTCCCACCGAGTGCGAGAAAGCCAATGTTCCCTTTGTGTTCTATAACGGTTCTGCTGCCGATGCCTGCCCCAATACCTATATCGTTGCCAGCCGCATCAACTGGGCTCCCTACTTCGAGTACATCATCACCTGTGTTGCTGAAGGCAAGGATATCGACACTGACTGGACCGGCGATCTGACCACCGATTCCGTCGTGCTGGCTGACCTGAATGAAGCGGTTGCCGCTGCCGGCACTGTTGAAGCCATTGAGGCTGCCAAGGCTGCCATGATCGAAGGCACTCTGAAGGTCTTCAGCACTGCCACCTTCACCAAGGACGGCGCCGAGCTGACCAGCTATCAGGCTGATGTTGACACCGATCCCGCCTACACTCCCGACACCGAAGTGATCGCTGACGGATATTTCCATGAATCCGAGTTCCGTTCTGCTCCTTACTTCGATCTGCAGATCGACGGCATCACCCTGCTGGATACCGCTTTCTAAGATCAGACTTCTCTGCCCCCGCAGGATGGTCAAGCTATCCTGCGGGGCTTTGTCACAGTATAGGGCAGAGCAGAGAACAGCCGCTCTGCCCTTTGCCGTGACTATCCTGTGTGTAGAAAGGACAACAACCGTGAGCGAAAACATCCCTGCCGTTGAACTGCGTGGCGTCAGCAAGCGCTTCGGGACCGTGCTCGCCAACGATAAAGTATCGTTGGAGATTCACCGTGGCGAAATCCTCGCCCTTCTTGGCGAAAACGGATCCGGCAAGACCACACTGATGAATATGTTGTCGGGAATCTATTTCCCTGATGAAGGCGAGATTCGCATTGATGGAAAACCAGTGGTAATCGCTTCCCCTAAGGATGCGTTCGCATTTGGTATCGGTATGATTCACCAGCATTTCAAACTGGTTGATGTATTAACTGCTGCCGAAAACATCGTTCTGGGTCTCAAAGGGCACCTGGATCTTGCTGCTGCTTCCAAGAAGATCAAAAGCATCTGCGATGCTTATGGGTTTGAGGTCGATCCGCAGCAGAAGATCTATGATATGTCCGTTTCCCAAAAGCAAACAGTTGAGATCGTCAAGGTCCTTTACCGAGGCGCAAATGTTCTGATCCTGGATGAACCGACTGCTGTCCTCACTCCGCAGGAAACGGACAAACTGTTCGCTGTCCTGCGCAACATGCGCGATGCCGGTAAAGCTATCGTCATCATCACACATAAAATGCACGAAGTAGAAAGCCTATCTGACCGCGTGGCAGTGCTTCGCGCAGGCAAATACATCGGCTCCATGCGCACGTCAGAGACCAATGCACAGGAAATGACGAACATGATGGTCGGACATGCAGTGACCCTGAATATCGACCGTCCTGATCCGGTTAATCCGCGTCCACGGCTAGAAGTCAAAGATCTGACAGTCCGCAATGAGGATGGAATTCTTAAGCTGGACGGCGTGTCCTTTACCGCTAATTCCGGCGAAATCCTCGGCATCGCAGGTATCGCCGGTTCGGGCCAGAAAGAACTTCTCGAAGCCATTGCAGGCCTGCAGCCAGCTGAACGCGGCAGTATATCCTATATTGAAGACAACGGTACTCAGGAGCAGCTGATCGGTAAGGATCCTTTGGCCATTGCTGCCATGGGCGTATCGCTTTCCTTCGTCCCCGAAGACCGTCTCGGCATGGGGCTTGTCGGCAACATGGACCTAACGGATAATATGATGCTCCGCTCTTTCCGCCGCGGGCATTCCATATTCACCGACCGCAAAACACCCATGCATGTTGCGGAAAATGTAGTGCATGAACTGGAAGTCAGCACGCCAAGTCTTGCCACACCGGTACGCCGGTTGTCCGGTGGTAACGTGCAAAAGGTCCTGGTCGGACGCGAGATCACTTCAGCCCCCACCGTACTGTTGACTGCATATGCCGTACGCGGACTGGACATTAACTCTTCATATACAATTTATGATTTGATTAACCGCCAGAAGGAAGCCGGTGTAGCTGTTATATATGTAGGTGAGGATCTGGACGTACTGCTTGCCCTGGCAGACCGTATTCTGGTCTTATGCGGAGGAAAAGTAAGCGGTATCCTTCCCGGACGCGGCGCTTCTAAACGCGAAGTCGGTATGATGATGACGCAGATCGGAGGAAAAAAATCTGATGACTGAAACTAAGCGCGAGCCCTTGATCCATATAACAAAACGGGCTTCTCTCCCCTGGTACGCCTCCTGGGGGATCCGAGGTGCAGCAATACTGGTTGCCCTGATCGTCTGCGCAATCATCTGCGTACTAACTACCGGTGAAAAGCCACTGCGTATTTACGGCACGATCCTCAGCGCTTCATTTAGCTCAGCACGGCGTCGCTGGGTTCTTTTGCAGAACATCGCAATGCTGCTTGCCGTCGGTCTTGCATTGATTCCTGCCTTCCGCATGCGTTTCTGGAATCTTGGCGGTGAAGGACAGATACTGGCCGGAGGCCTGGCTACTGCCGCCTGCATGATCTGTCTGCGCGATGTATGCCCCAACTGGGTAATCATTGTATGCATGGTCATCTCCAGCATTGCTGCCGGCGCTTTATGGGGTGTAATTCCAGCTATTTTCAAGGCACGCTGGAACACAAACGAAACCCTGTTCACTCTTATGATGAACTATGTTGCCACACAGCTGGTCGCATTCTTCATCATCATCTGGGAAATGCCCAAGGGCGCTGGAAAGATCGGTATTATCAATCAAAAGGATATGATTGGCTGGCTTCCTGTGATCGGCAACTATAAGTACCTGCTTAATATTATTGTTGTAGGTATCTTATGTATACTGATGTATATCTACCTGAATTACTCTAAACATGGTTATGAGATAAGTGTTGTCGGTGAAAGCCAGCGCACCGCCCGCTATGTAGGCATCAAGGTCGAGCGCGTAGTCATCCGCACCATGCTGCTTTCCGGTGCCATCTGCGGCCTGACCGGCATGCTGCTCGTAGGAGGTACCGATCATACGTTGACCACTTCCATCAGCGGTGGCCGCGGATTCACTGCTGTTATGGTTGCATGGCTGGCCAAGTTCAATCCTATCTGGATGATCATGACAAGCTTCTTGCTGGTACTTCTCCAGCGTGGTGCCAGCGAGATCTCAACGGTATATGGGCTCAATCAATCCTTCAGTGAGATTCTGACCGGAATCATCCTGTTCTTCATCGTTGGCAGTGAATTCTTTATCTCATATCAGATCCATTTCCGCCATACTGCAAAGAAGGAGGATATCCGCCGTGTTTGATTTTGTTTCATTCATCCCACGCGCTGTCATGCAAGGCGTTCCGCTGCTTCTGGGCAGTACCGGCGAAACATTGACCGAAAAAAGCGGCAATCTGAACCTGGGTATTCCTGGCATCATGTATGTCGGAGCGATTTCCGGTGTTATTGGCGGCTTCCTGTATGAAAGCTCCCTGCCCTCTCCCGATGCGATTCGTGCACTTCCGGCCATCCTCATACCAATGTGCGCTTCGCTTCTGGGATCACTTCTGATGGGCTTGCTTTACTGTTTTCTGACTGTAACCCTTCGTGCCAATCAAAACGTAACAGGCCTTGCCATGACCACCTTTGGTGTTGGCTTTGGTAATTTCTTCGGCGGTTCGCTGATCAAGCTGGCAGGAAGCAAAATGCCATATCTTGCGCTGTCTGCAAGCAGCATAATCTATCGACGCACACTGCCTTTTGCAAATAAGCTGGGCTGGTTTGGCAGTATCTTCCTTTCATACGGATTCCTTGCTTACCTGGCTATTGCGATCGCACTACTGAGTGCCTGGATCCTGCGGCATACTCGTGTCGGTCTGCATCTGCGTGCTGTTGGTGAAAACCCAAATACAGCCGATGCTGCCGGCATCAACGTCAACCGTTACAAGTATGTATCCACTTGCATCGGCAGCATGATCGCCGGTCTAGGAGGACTCTATTATGTAATGGATTACTCCAGCGGCATCTGGTCAAACAATGCGTTTGGCGACCGTGGCTGGCTTGCCATTGCCTTAGTCATCTTCACAATATGGCGTCCAGACACCGGAGTCCTTGCCTCATTCCTGTTCGGTGGCCTTTATATCCTGCACATGTACATTCCCTCTGGTATGAACCTGGCGATCAAGGAACTCTACAAAATGGCCCCGTATATTGTAACCATCATCGTTCTCGTATTGTCCAGCATTCGCAACAAACGAGAGAATCAGCCACCGCAAAGCCTGGGCCTGCCCTATTTCCGCGAAGAACGATAGGCCAACTACATCTCATACTACTGCACAGGATCAAGTCATCCCGTATTACGGAACAGCTTGATCCTGTGCTATTTTAGGGGAAATGCAAACTCTGTTCAAAAAATACGGACTGTCAAAGACAGTCCGGAGAGATATTAGGTCCTTCAGTTTTGTATTTGAGATAATGATTATTTGACAGTGAACTCTTTTGTGTGGGCCAGCATTCCGTTGAAGTACAATTCAATGCGGTATGTTCCAGACGGTATATCCCCACATGTATTATATAGATTAGCAAAGAAACCATCTCCAACAAGCTGCAAATAATACGTAAAGCCCTTTCCAGTGCTGAATTCATACTGCGAGTAATGCACAATCTGTTCATAGCCATTAGGTGCATACATAGCCAACTGGACAAAATAATCGCGTGCATATGCCAACTGCGGCAGGGTGAACTGATATCTGAATCCATAAGCACGGTCTTCCATATGCTGTTTGATATCCGCGCTGTTCAGGCCTTTCAGGCTTTCCATTGACTTGTTTTTGATACGATAGCACTTATAATCCGTTACCACACGTACCTGTGAAGCGTTCAGTTTACCATCTTCAAAGCTAGCAGTTTCCGGTACAGTGATCAAACGGATATCCCTGATATTGTTCTGTCCAATCACGTAAATGTAATACTGATGTCCAGCAATCAGGCTTTCAAACACAAAGCTCGTTTCATTTGTTGTGGACGACGCTTCATCGTCTCCTGCCCAGAATCGGCATTGCGGTGTATCACTGCCATCATAGTATTCGTAGATCACTGAATAGGGGCCGCAGTTACCAGTATCTGTCCAAGACACCGTTACTCGCCCGTTCACCACTCTTACGTTTGTATCAATGGTTATATAACCATACGATGCATAAACTGATACTGGCGCAGCAAGAACTGTCAGAATCGCTACAGCCAGAAGAAACGCTATGCCCTTTCTCATCGTCTTTTTCCTCCGAATAATACTCTTATATTGTCGTCTTCACGCAGATGTTATTGCATATCCGGCGGATATACTGACACGGTCATAACATCGTTGCTCTTCAGATCCGGTAATTCCTTCGCACGTTTCAGATAAGCGTCAAAGAACTCCAGATGACATCTGCAGAGATTCTCATGCATCGTGTCCGGATCAAGCTTTCCAATCATCGACTTAAAGGGGAGCATGTGCTTTGCATCTGAGAAGCCGACATGCTGCATATTCCTAAAGAGTACCTTATATACCAGCTTTGTGTGACGGACGTATGCTCTTGTTACAACATATTCATTGTTCCTGCAGCTGATCTGCATAAATGGTTTTGTCTGAACAGCATCCGTATAATCTCCAAAGAGCGCACCGTCGATATTGATCCCGCATACAAAATCAGGATTGCCCGCACAGAGTGCATATGCAGTATTTCCCCCCATTGAGTGCCCAGTAACGCCAACTCCCTTTTCAAAATCGATTAGGTCCGCAAGACTCTCCTTGGCATAATTCAAAGCAGCTTGATTGTCCTGCACCCATTCAGGTAGTCTTCCCATAAGGAATCTGCAATATTTGTTCTGTGTTTTGTCGAATCTGCTGGCAAGTTCCCCATCAGTTCCGCGAGCTTTCATGAGTCTGTACAAAGCCCATGCTGCCCCGAGCATGGGGTCATATGTTTTCTTCGAAAGGCTCTTGTCATAGAAGATTGCCGTTCCATCATCAAGCTCTGTGCACATTCCTTCCATTGAATGCGCTACTGAGATCACAACATATCCGTGTGAAGCAAGCTCTATGCAAAGAAACGAATTCCCCTCCCTGTAAGAGTTATACCCATGATTAAACATGATAAGCGGAAATCTCATGCCAGGGATTCTTTCAGCATTGGTATAGCATTCGGACTGATTCGCCTCAGGATTCTTTCTGAAACTTGGCGCGACCTTGAATGAGTGCTTAAAACCTTTCAGCATGTTGTCTGACAGTGCAACCGTCTTCCGAAGTCCCTTTACGCTTTCCTTAAGAACTGGGTAATACACCCTTGCAGCAACACTGCGCATCGTGCCGGGTTTCAGTACTTCTTCCCGGTCATCTTTCACAGTATATGTGAACGTACCAACTGCGTATTCACCCGTCGGCTTCGGGAACTCTTTCTTAAGCATAGCGTTCATCCTCTTCGCAACCGTTGATCAGGCCAGCAAAAAAGCATCTATCTATCCAGTATTTCGCCCTGCATCTTCAGATAATCTTCGCGGGTGATCAGAGTCCTGCGGGGTTTGGGTCCTTCATCTTGCGATACAATGCCCATATCAGCCATCGTATCAATTAGTTTGCCGGCACGAGAATGGCCTAACCCAAGGCGGCGACGGAGCATACTGATAGAGCACTGCCCGCTTTCAACCGCCATGGCAATAGCACGCTGCAGCATCTCATTCTCAGTCTCAGCCTGGTTCTCGTAATCGATTTCCTTGCCGCCTTCCTGTTCCTCAGGCTCGGCAGTCGCGCGTTCCATATGATCATCAATACGCGAGTCATACATCGCTTCGTTATGTTCCTTTACATAATCGATGATTGCCTGAGCTTCGCTGTCTGAAACAAAGCAGCCCTGTACGCGTAGCGGACGGAACTCACTGCGCGGGAAGTAGAGCATGTCACCCTTTCCCAGTAGTTTCTCGGCACCGATCGAATCAATGATGGTGCGGCTGTCAACATTGTTGGCAACAGCAAATGCGATACGGCTTGGAATATTCGCCTTGATGACGCCTGTGATTACGTCTACAGAGGGGCGCTGGGTCGCAACGATCATATAAATGCCCGCAGCGCGCGCAAGAGCTGCAAGGCGCTGAATCGATTCCTCCACCTGCTTGCGGCATTGGACCATCAGATCACTGAACTCATCGATGATGGCAACTATATCTGGCATACGGTCAGCTTCGTTTGCCATCTTTTTGTTATAACCACTGATATTTCGTACGCCTACCTGCTGGAAACGGCGGTAACGGTCTCCCATCTCCTGTACCAGCCAATCAAGCGCAGCAGCAGCTTTCTTAGGATCGGAAACGACTTCTGTCAGCAGGTGCGGAATGCCATTATACGGCTGGAGTTCCACCAGTTTGGGGTCGATCATGATCAGGCGTACTTGCTGCGGAGTAGCGCGGTACAGAATGCTTTGGATAATGGTATTGATACATACCGATTTACCGCTGCCAGTTGCACCGGCAATCAGCATATGCGGCATATCGGAAAGCTCGCACAGTATAGGCTGGCCGGTGATATCCTTGCCCACAGCCACAAGGGTCGGCGATGTACTGGCCTGCATAGCCGGGCAGTCCAGCACTTCCTTAAGTGTTACGAGACTGCGCTTGTCATTGGGAACTTCAATGCCGACCAGACTCGTACCAGGAATCGGAACCTCAATGCGCAGACCCACAGCCTTCATCGACATGGCCAGGTTGTTGGAAATGCTGTTTAAGCGATTAACATTGACACCGTCAGCCAGGCGTAATGCAAAGCGTGTGATGGCAGGGCCGTGAACGACATATTCTACAGTTGCACTGATATTAAATGACTGCAGCGTATGCTCAAGCAGTTTCGCCCGGGCATCATCTTCTCCCTGTGTGTTGGCATGCTGAACAACAGGTTCTTTTAGCAGGCTCATGGGCGGGAACTGATATTTACCAGTCGGCTTCTTAATAGGCTCAGATGTGTGTTTGGCTTCCAGCGGATCCGTCTTTGCAGCAGTCTTGTTCTGTCCTTGGATCGGAATGCGTTCCCCTGTCAGCGGAACAGCGGGAGCAGTATGTACTTGCTGTACAGGTTTATCGGCACGGCGGCTGTCCTCGGCCACAGTAGTGCGTATCCGCGGCATGGGCAGTTCGATCTGTTCAGCTTTCTGTTCAGCCTTCTGTATCGGTCTCGGATTCTCTGTGACAGGAGGTACGGATACCGGTTCATCCTCCCATGGCAATTCTTCCTGAACAGGTTCCGTTTCAGCGGCCATCTGTACAGGATTCTGCGTCGGTATTTGAGGCGGTATCTGTGCCGTCTCCTGTGCAGCCCGACGTGCCGCACGGCGGCCAAGCCGCTCAGGTTTCTTATCTTCCGTTTCAGTTACAGGCTGAACAGGTTTTTGTTCCGTACGAACAGGCTGCTGTGGATACAGCTCCTCCAGTTGCTGCGAGCGTTCACGTCGACTGCCTCGGGCTGAACGGGGTGTCTGTTTCACAGGAATCTCTTCTCTGTATTGCTCCTGTGGACGCGCATAGCTTTCCTCCATCGGTGCAGGTGCACTGCTCAGCGGTGATATAGGCGTATCCGGTACCAGATAGCTGGGCTCGCTTTCGCCAGACGGAATCGGAGAATGGTATTCGTTCTGTGCCATCACAGGCGGCGCGCTAAACATACTCGTCTGTCCAACCGGTTCAACAGGTTCAGCGGGTTGTTCATCCTGCTCCTGCCCGCGGCGGTAGCGGCGCTCGCCAATCATGGAAACAAGCTCTGCCGGGTTAAGACGCAGAAGCCCCATCAGCAGCACGAGAATCAGCAGAATCAGCAGTGCTGCTCCGCCGACCACATTGAATATATGATAGACCGGGAATGCGATCAGCATTCCCAGTAATCCGCCTCCGGCCAGATGTCCACCGTTGAACCCACGCAGATTGTATGCACCGGTCAGGCAGGCACCGAAAGAAGTGTTATCCACCATTCCCAGTATGGTTTTATTGTTATTCGAAATATAATCGATCAAAGAGTTCTCTCTCGAACCGACACTGGTTAGCAGTGTAAGCAGTCCCGCCAGGCAAAGAAAAATACCAAAAGAGCACAGCCAGCGCCTCGGTGATACATGTCTGCGCGCTGAGGCACAGAACAGCATCCCTGCCCATAGCGCGAATAATGGCAGCAGCGGGCAGAGCACTCCGCCCAGGCCATTCGCAGTATCCCGGAACAGCTGGAGGCTGAGCCATGCCGAAACAGTATTCAGCAGCAAGCCGAAGCACCATCCCAGTCCCAGCGCTACAAGCATGCAGCCCAGAACCGTACGGAGCACGCCTCCGCGGTCACTTGTATGAATCTGTGTTTTTCTTGTTTGTGTCATTCATAGCCTCTCTAGTTTTCAATGCCTGCCCCTGAGTTCCATCTGATACAGGCTGTCTGTTTCATCAAAGTATAACATTGCACAGATTTCGCTGTTGTTTGGAGAGATACCGTCTGACAGGCTGAAACTATATTCCATATAATAACCCGGTTTCAGCCTGCTCAAAGTAACAGTTTGCATATCCAGCAATCCCGCAACAGCCGGCATTCCTAAAATACCTTCTGTTTCCTCCCGAGTCATCCCAGGATACACGCCTCCAAAGTCAAAGCGAGTTGTGCGCAGCATCAGTTCTCCCTCAATTTTTTGTGGATTACCGATTACCTGGACGCCACGCAGTGCTGGATTCTCAAAATCATAAATCAGTTGATCCGAGTAAATAATATCAGGATCCGATAAACTGCCATATTGATTTAAAACATTATCCAGCAATTCATACATGGATATTCCAAATAGTTTGCCCTGCCTTGCTTCTGTCAGCTGATCTACTGCTGGCGGGTCAATAATCAGATAATCTGCAAGTTCATACCACTGCAGTTGTATCGCTCCAGCATGCCCGCTGAAATACCGAAAACGCTCGCTTGGATAATGGAAAGTAATCCCATACTCATCAAAACTAACACAGTCCGTTGGAACAGGCAAAATATCCGCTGCATCCAAATATGTATTCAATAAATCCATTACATTCTGTTCGACGTATGTGTTCAAGTAATCCTGCAGTACTTCTAAATCAGAAAAAACTTCTTCCAATTCGATTTTTTCCCCGGTTATCGCATCCAGCAGTGCTGTATGTGTAACCTGATCATACCTCCCGAACTTCAAATTCCCTTCTGCCGTCAGAGATACACTTACCGCTTGCCGTTCATTAGGCAGAGAAAAAGGAAACTCCGTTCTAGTGCATTGTGCCTCTACTCCGGCTGGGATAAGCGCCGCTGCTTCATTATTCAGCCACACATCTGCAACGGACAGTCCTTCTGCAGCTGCTTGACAAACCAATATAACTATTATTGACATAACAATAAGCAGTTTTTTCATGCGCTCACCCCTTTTTTATTTTAGTTAAAAGCTGAAAGAAAATCAATTTTCAGCTATGGTTTTTACAAATGTTCCAAGCGATTCCACTAAGTATTCTATGTTTTTTTCATCTGCAAATATATCGTGTCTCGTATGAATATTAGGTGTGTAATAACCAACCACAGGACAGCGTTTGCAAGCAACGACACCAACACCCCGCCGGAAAGAGGACTGATCAGAATTCATCATACTCCCTGTTGATGGATAGAAATGCGGAATGATTCCATCTTGTTCAGACAAGTTCTGTTCCAAAAGCGTGTAATCCGCGAACGCGCGCGCATAATTCTTCGCAATAAACAGCATGTGGTTTCCTACGCCCACACAGTCCATATTGATTACCATCGTATTCTGCTTAATCGCCGGATGATTCTTTGCAAAAGCTTTACTGCCTTGCTTTCCTTTTTCTTCATTGTCAAAAAGAATAAACGCAGCGTTGTCACGTATCTCAATAGGCAAAGTTTCCATCAGGCCAAGCACAGTTGCAGTACCGGATGTATTATCATTAACATTATTGCGATTGGCTGGCCCCATCAGCATCAGAATAAGGAAAGCGTAGTAAACAACAAAAAAGCCGATCAGAGCGAATCGCCGCTCCCCTGTTAGTCTGAAGATACCATATGCAATACCCAAACTGGCAACAAGCAGCAATCCGACCACAAATGTCTGATAAAGAAAGAACAGCGGCAGATTTCGAGGAATGATCAGATTGGGTAATATCATATTAGCAGGTGTATCATAATGAGCTGTGAAAATCACTCGTGCCGTATCTGGATCCCCTGCCACAAAATTGTGATGTTTCCCGTTTTCTTCCGTACGGGCAACGATGCCTGCATTTCCCGCTATTGTCTGAGCCCAGCGAAGAAATGAATCCTTCTGTTCCTCGCTTTTCCGAACAGGAAACTTTCGTACGATCTCATCCAAGCGGTTCATCTTGACACCCTTTCTAAACAGGAATGATATCTATCCATCAGTATACCAAATATTACAAATCTGTGCAAGGCAGACCAGTAAAACAGCCAGGTTTATGCGCTCTATTCTGTGTTTTCCGAAATCCTGCCTACGCTTGTTTTCAGATATATTTTTTTCTTTCTCAAAGTCAATTATACATTGCTTATCTTGACTCTCCTGTCCGATAGTGCTATCTTTTGCTTAAGAAACAGTCGTGACAAAAAGGAGGAATTATATGTCAGAGTATCTTCTGACAGAAGGTAATGTCCGTAAAAAAATAATATCTTTTGCCATGCCTGTATTCATTGGCCATTTCTTTCAGCAGATGTACAACATCGTGGATGCGCTGATAGTTGGCAATCTTGTCGATTCCAACGCTCTGGCTGCTGTCACATCCACATCATACTATGTTTACCTCGTAACTGGTTTTTTTTATGGTTTTGCCATTGGTGCCGGCATAGTAATAGCGAGATACATTGGTGCACATGACGAGGAAGGAACATCCAGAGCGGTCCATACCGCAGTATGGCTTGGTTTACTGTTCAGCCTGTTGATGACATGTATAGGGATTTTTCTTTCCTCTTATGTATTGCGGTGGATGGGAACGCCTGAGAATGTAATATACCAGGCGTTGGGATATCTGAAAGTGTATTTTGCAGGATCGACCGCGTTCGTCCTATACAATGTTTTTGTCGGCATCCTGCAGGCGGCAGGTGACAGCAGACATCCGCTCATATATCTGATCCTGAGCTCGGTCCTGAATATCGTTCTTGATATTCTTTTTATTGGTCCCCTGCATATGGGTGTAAAAGGCGCAGCCTTAGCAACGGTTCTTGCTCAGGCTCTTAGCATGGCACTTGCTGCTCACAGGGTATGTTCTGTCAGTGATAGCTATCGTCTGCGTCTGACTGCTCTTCGTCCAGCTTCAAAGACCATGCGACTGATTTTCAAATATGGAATGCCAACAGCAGTCCAGGGATGCGTCATAGACTTATCCAATATTCTGATCCAGTCCTATATCAACAGTTTTGGAAGCAATGCTATGGCAGGTATTGGTACAAGTGCAAAGCTTGAAGGTTTTGCTTTCCTGCCAGTGACAGCTTTTTCCATGGCGCTGAGCACTTTTGTCTCACAGAATCTTGGGGCAAAGAAAAACTCCCGAATAAGAGAAGGAATATGGTTTGGCCTAGGCTGTACCATTGGTATCCTTCTGTTGCTTGGCGGTATAATGTATATATTCGCACCGCAGCTGGTCGCGTTCTTCAGCAATGATCCTGAGATAATCACTTATGGTGTAACCCGGACACGCATATGCACTGCCTTTTACTGCCTTGTAGGATTTTCTCACACTGCTTCGGCTGTTGCGCGCGGACTCGGCAAACCAATGATTCCGATGATCGTTATGCTGGTATGCTGGTGCTTAGTACGCGTAGTTGTACTGGCTACACTGGGCCAGGTGCTTCATGATATCCGTCTAGTCTGTTGGATATACCCTTTCACCTGGTCTCTTTCTTCCGCTGTTTATGTTTTCTACCTGAAAAAATCAATGAAGAAAGTGTCATAACCATTTTGCTACTAAGGTCTTTTATCCTTATTTCAACACGTTTTTCATCTGCGTTTGTCCTTGACACAGATTTCATACAGCATTATAATACGTATAACAAAACGCGGTCATAGTCATCGCGTAAACACACTTGGATAAAGAAAGGAAGAACCGCATCATGAAAAAGCTGTTTGCAATCCTGCTGGTCGCTGTTATGCTGCTGACCTGCACTGCCCTGGCGGAGTTTGACACCTCCATTCCTGAAGGCACATCCTTTACCTTCTGGCATTCTTTCAGCGGTGTCAATGAAGAAGTCCTCAAAAAGCAGGTTGAAGATTTTGAAGCTCTCACCGGCTATGACGTAGATCTGCAGTATATTGGTGGTTACAATGTAATCCATACCGAACTGGCTTCTGCCAACGCTGCCGGCAGCGGCGTGCCTGCCCTGACCGTCATCAACGTTCCGCGTCTTACCAGCTATACTACCGACAAGCTGGTTGAAGATCTCAACCCCTACATCGCCGCTTGGCCGGATGAGATCAACTTTGATGACTTCTATCCCGGCATGACCGACATGATGCAGAATGGCGGCTATCAGGCTGCCCTGCCCTTCGGTCAGAGCGGACAGATTTTCTTCTACAACAAGACCCTTATGAAAGAAATGGGCATTGAATTCCCCACCAAGATGGAAGACTTCGGTCCCTGGCTGAAGGCTGTGTACGAGTACACCGGCAAGCCTGCTCTGGATGTACACGGCACCGACAACGCCTACTTCTACTGCCTCTTCACCAATGCTGATGCATTCATGATCGACGTTGAGACCAATACAACCGGTCTTGCCAGCGACAATGCTCTGAACCTGATCAAAGATCTGCGGTCCTGGGTCGATGCCGGTTATATCAAGTGGGTGGACACCGATGTCAGCAATACCCTGAAGATGGACTTCACCTCCGGTGCCTGCGCTGCTGTACTGTTCACTTCCTCCTCTTATGCCAACTATAAAGATGTCGCTGAGAAAGGCCAGAACGGTGCTACTTTCGAAGTCGGTATCGGCAATCAGCCTGTAGGCATTTCCGGTCGCAATGAACAGTATGTTGCTGGTGCTACTCTGATCATTCCTTCCAACCCCTGCAATACTCAGGCTCAGAAGAATGCTGCGTTCAAGCTTATCTGCTACCTGACTGCTCCCGAACGCCAGCTGGAGTGGGTACATGCTTCTTCTTATTACATTACCCGCAAGTCTGCTTCCACCGATCCTCAGTACGCCGAAGCCTATGCCGCCGTGCTGGCTGACCTGCCCGAGATGGCGGTTCTGGATCTGAATGTGTATGTTGCGAAGACTAAGCACCAGTTGTTTGACAAGTGCGGCGATATCTTCGAACAGTATATGTCTGAGATCATGAACAATGGCATGGATCCCGAAGAAGGCTGGGAGATCATGTGCGAAGAAATCAACGATACCCTGGCCGATAAGTAATCCCTTACCGATTCTTTTTCCGGGGGGCAGGCATGCCTGCCCCCCATCCTTTATAAAAAGAGGCCTATGCTATGAAGAAGACAAAGCCCATGGTCATAAATGGTCGGCAGGTAAACATTCGGCCGGAAAAATACTATTGGTCTGATTTCATTCTTGTATTACCCGCTGTCCTACTTCTATTGCTCGTAACATATTATCCGGTCGCTGAACTCATTCGCATCAGCTTCACCGACTGGCGGCTGACCATGACCACTGCCCCTGAATATGTCGGGTGGAAAAACTGGTCCTGGCTTTTCACTGCCAAGACCTCTTTACGCTACCTTACCAACTCCCTGCAGGTCACACTGATCTACACTGTGTGTAACATCACAATTGATCTTGGCATCGGCCTGCTGCTTGCACATCTGTTCAATCATCTGACCAAGCCTTTTGCTTTCATGCGCGCTTTGATCTTCATGCCGCGCTATATCGCCATGTCCTCCTGCGGCATCATTTTCCTATGGATACTCAATACCGACTACGGCGTACTGAACAAGATGCTCGAGTGGGTAGGAGTAACAAATCATATTAACTGGCTAGGCGATGATAACCTTGCCATGGTCTCTATCCTCATGCTGACAGGCTGGCACGGTGTCGGCTACTGCATGATGATCTATCTGTCCGCTCTGTTGGGCATTTCAAGTGATTATTACGAGGCTTCTTCGCTGGATGGTGCTACAGGCCTGCAGCAATTCCGCTATATCACGCTGCCGCTTCTCAGCCCCACCACGCTGTTCCTCTTTATTACTACATTTATCAGTTCCATGAAGGTCTATCAGTCGGTCGATGTTATGACCAGCGGCGGTCCGCGAAATAAGACGGCCGTGATGGTCTACTACATCTATGACCTTGCTTTCAACGATAACCGCATCGACCGTTCTGCCGTTACCGCTCTGCTGTTCTTCGCGATTCTGCTGATTGTGACAGCATCTACGATGCGTATTACCAATAAGAACGTCCATTATGAGGCGTAAGGGAGGGAAAGAGAATGACTAATAATCTGCAAGCTGTCCGTTCCCCGCACCGCCGCATAAAGGCTGGTCTGGTAATCCGTTATGTGCTGGCCGTCATCATTACAGTCGTCATGGTCTTCCCGCTGTTCTGGATGTTATCCACATCGCTTAAAACAGAGCAGCAGGTCATGAGCAGCCGGCTCGTATTCTGGCCCACAACTCCTCAGTGGGATAACTTCTCCTATCCTTTCCAGAAGGTTCCCTTCCTGCGCTATATGCTCAATACAGCGCTGATTACTGTCATGCAGATGTCCAGTGAGCTCCTTCTGGGTATTCTGGCCGCCTATGGTTTTTCCAAGGGCAAATTCCACGGTAAACATTTCCTCTTCATCGTGGTGCTCGGTGCCATGATGATTCCAATTCAGGTTACATTCATCCCCCTTTATATCGTTGTAGCCCGTGTTGGCTGGATGAACACATACTGGGGCGTCTGGATCGCAGGCTGTGTTTCTTCCTACACAATCTTCTTACTGCGTCAGTCCTTCATGACCGTAGACAACAGTTATATCGAGGCCGCGCGTGTGGACGGCATGGGTAAGTTAGGATCGATCTTCGGTATCATGGTGCCCATGTGCAAGCCCACAGTCATTACAGTTGCGCTGACAACTTTTATGGGCGGCTGGAACAACTACTTCTGGCCTAAGATCATTATCAAGGCTCAGGACATGTATGTGCTCACTGTTGGTGTACAGCGCCTCAAAACCAGCTATGGTAATGATGCTACTTCCAACTATCATCAGATTATGGCCGGTGTGCTTCTTTCCGTCATTCCCGTGTTCATTGTCTTTGCAATCTTCCAGCGTCATATGCTCAGCGGCTTCACCAAAGCTGCCATGAAATAAATACCCTCCCATCACATCTAGGAGAGTTGCTGTACATGCCCAATTTCAGTGTCCTCTTTCTCGATATAGATGGCACAACCATCGGCCGAGATCATTTTTCCCTATCCCCTCATAACCGAGAAGCGCTTCTGGCTGCCAAAGCCGCAGGCGTTACTCTTGCTATGTCAACAGGCCGCTGCCTGGGCATTGTCCCGCAGCAGCTTTTTGATGTTGGCTTTGATTACGCTATCACTTCCAACGGTGCTGCCGTGCAGGACCTGCGCAGTAACACCTGTCTATTCCGGGAATGCATACCCGCGCATGTCGCTGAGGTCGCCTACCGCATTATCCGCCCACATGTCAGCTTTATCGAATGGTTTGCAAACGGCGAAATACTCCTGGCACGTGAAGCATATGAGCAGCTCGGTACAAAGGAGCTTCCTCCGTGGCATACCTTCTACTTTTCCAAAGGCAATACTCCTGTTGTAGAAAGCGCAGAGCAGTATCTGGCTGACGGCGCCCCGGGATTAGAAAAGATCGCACTCGTCCGTTTCGGCCGTGAGATCATTGCTCCTATTCATGAAGGACTAAAGGCAACCGGCCTATTCAACCTAACTGATTCAATTGGCCGTAGCCTTGAAGTCGTTCCTGCCAACAGCACAAAAGTCGTCGGCATGCGCGCGCTGTGTAGACAGCTGGGTACGGAACTATCCAGCTGTGCAGCA
>JAEEGL010748920.1_pt1 | contig 29538 bp, 32 predicted proteins | sample 9134231 | NCBI WGS metagenome assembly JAEEGL01 (sample SAMN16246548, study PRJNA631951) | gut metagenome | biome: gut microbiome; feature: rumen; material: fiber-attached | host: Bos | place: Iran: Karaj | collected 2018-10
ATAAAGACCTCTCTTTTTTTCTTCAATAAATGCCTTTAATTCTTCATCCGACATTGATTCAAAATTGTATCCCATTTTTAATTTTCCTTTCCTATATAATTATTATATTACTTCTTTTCTAATAAATCAATTTTATTGCAGTCTACACAGGACTTAATAGATCATAATAATAATTTTTATCTGTTTTTAATAATTTACATCATTGACTATTTTAATACTGATATTTTAGCAATAAATCTTGTATTTATTGCTTCTACGTTATCTAAAACAATAAAAGTAACATTGTTATCAACAGCAATCTTTGTAATTGTTCCTCGAATTGTAGATACAGCTGCTCTAAATCCAGAAACATATTCTATTGAAACTTCCTTCCCTTTTAGATCATTTAATCCACTTAACATACTTTCACTCCTTCATTACTATTATAACATAGCATATTAATTATTTTTAAATAACTCTGTTTATTCTAATTGTCTATCAACGTCAATCCAATATCTTTTATATGTTTCACCCTTATTTTCATCATAGTAGTCATTTTCATAAACCCCACCATTATTCTCTATAACTTTACTTGATCCAATATTTTCTACTCTACAACTAACTAACACATTTTTAATGCCCATTAATTGGGCCTTTTCTAAAGCTAAATGAAGTAGTTTTGTACCATAACCTTTTCCGCGTTCATTTGGCCTAATGAGATATCCAATGTTACCGCCATGATTAATTAAATCACCTTTAATAACATGTCTAAGATTAAAACCACCCACTAATTTTTCGTTATCAAAAACGCCATAAGTAGTTTGAGGGGAATACTCTGGCTTAATTAATTCTTGATGTTTATTTCTCTCTAATTTTTCTAAAAATTCTTCATAGTTATCAGCGCCTTTTATATTTGAAAGGCCCTCGAAATTATTATCAGAATTCCTAATTTCCTCTAACATTTCTATGACTTCTTTTTTGTCTTCTATTGTAAATTCTCTAGCAACTATCATTTAAATCACTTCCAACATAATTATAACATAAGGCCTCGATTTATAGCCTATCTATTGACTTAAATCGTAAAAAAGTAAAATCGTATATATATACAAAAAAAGACTCGTAAATACGAGCTTTCCAATTAGTTTTTTATCTCTTACTAAATTGATACCCTTGTAAAATCAGGAAGAAGGTAATTTTTGTTGGGTACAAGTTGGTTACACACAGAATATTATGCATATCTTAATATCTATTATTTTGTTTTAGCATCTAAGTATTCTATTGCTTTCTTTCTTAATACCTTCATTTTTTTGTTTTCTAATTTATAGTTAAATCTATCAAATAATTTATTGACATAATCTTTTTCTTTTATGAATTCATAACTGCATTTAAATTCTAATCCAAAAATAAAAGCTATATATGATATCCATATATCAATTCCTGTTTTCCTATCTTTACTAAGTATTGTTTTTTCATTCATGAAATCATTATAGATTTTTTCTGTTATTGTTGAATTCTCTATATCTTCAGGATATATATTAGCCATTGTGTATATGTCATCAACTGTTTTAGCTCTATAACTATCAATTTTATCAGCATCTCTTATAATTTTACAATGTAATAATTCTAAATCACTTAGTCCACTATCATCAAGAATATATTTACTATGATTTCCAATAGCCTTTTTAATAATGTTGTCATATTTACTATCACTTATAAATTTTCTTATTTTGTTTTTTTCAAATAATAATTTTACTCCTAAAGTCGCATGGTCATAATTAGTTATATCCTCTCTGAAAGTTTTCATTTCCTTTGCCTGAGTAAATCTACCAATATCGTGTAAAAGTGCAATTACCATTGCTATATCAGTGTTTAAGCTATCTAAATTTAATTTTTCACATATATACTTTGCATTATTAACAACTTGATATGTGTGTTTGACTTTATGAGATACTTTTTCGTCATTTACATCGAAATTATCATTAATAAACTTATTAAAATACTTGTTAGCTAAATTATACATTTTTAAATCCATTAGTATCACCTTCCACATCAATTATACCATATATTTTTGTTTTTTTTGTTGGCTACGTGTTGGCTATTTGTTGGCTATAGGCAAGATTTGAGAAAAGCTCACATAAAATATGCAAACAAAAAAGCTTGAAATTATTAATATTTCAAGCTTTTGCAAATATAATTTTCTATCTCTTACTAAATTGTGGTGCACGACGAGCTTTTTTAAGACCGTATTTCTTACGTTCTTTAACTCTAGCATCTCTAGTAACAAATCCTGCATTTTTAAGAATATGACGGTATGAATCATCTCTTGTTTGATCAGTATTAGCATCAAATAATAATAGTGCTCTTGTAATACCTAAACGAATAGCTCCAGTTTGACCAGAGAATCCGCCTCCTCTTACAACTACATCAATGTCAAATCTATTTTCATTATCTGTAGCAACTAGAGGTTGTTTTAAATCCATAACTAATGTTGCATATGGCATATATTCATTTACATCTACACCATTAACAGTAATATTTCCTGTTCCACCAGTTAAAGTAACTTGTGCAACACTTCTTTTTCTTCTACCAGTTGCACTCCAACTTTGTTTCTTTGCCATAATACCCTCCTAATCAAGTTCTATCTTTTCTGGTTTTTGAGCTTCATGTTTATGATTTGCATCAGCATATACAAAAAGCTTTGTGCCAGTCTTTCTTCCTAAACGATTGTGAGGAAGCATTCCTTTGATAGCCCTTTCTAATATTTCTTCTGGATATTTTTCAATCATTGTTTTAGCATTTCTTTCTCTTAATCCTCCTGGATATCCACTGTGATTATAATATTTTTTGTCCTCTAACTTATTTCCAGTAAGATTTACTTTTGATGCATTAATAACAATTACATAGTCTCCACAATCAATATGAGGAGTAAATGTAACCTTGTGTTTACCTCTTAGTAATGTAGCAGCTTTAGTAGCTACACGCCCTAAGTTTTTACCTTCAGCATCAATTACATACCATTTTCTTTCAACAGTTTCCTTTTTTTGCATGAATGTCTTCATATTTTAATCCTTTCACTACCGTCCGTAACTTCACCTTCCCACAGCTAATTACTTCCGGTAAATAAAATGTACCATTTAAAATTATATTAAAAAAGGCCGTAAAAGTCAACGAAAAGTTAACTTAATACAGCACTTTATATAAATATAGTCCATTAGGTAATGCCGTAGATAATTGTTTATGTTGCTCTGGATGATCTAACATGCTTTTTACCTCATCCACTGTTACTTTGCCTTTGCCAGCATCAATCATAGCCCCAACTAAGTTTCTAACCATGTAACGATAAAATCCTGCACCTTCAAATCTGATGGTCATGTAGTTAAACACCTTGTAGAATTTTATTGATTTAATTACAGTTTCATAGTTATCCCGTTCTCCTGAAACAAAGTTTTTAAAGTTATGTGTGCCTACAAATACATTAGCAACTTCCTTCATTTTATCTATATCAATATCCTTTAAGCATATGTAATATGGGCTTTTTCCTTTAGAATTCAACTTGATTTTATATAAATAAACTTTACCTATTGCGCTAAATCTAGCATGAAAATCATCATCAACTACTTTTAATTTTTTTATTTCAATATCACTTAATTTCTCGTTCAATATATCTTTTAATTGTTCAATATAATAAGGGACATCAAACGTGGCTGTTTGTCCTAAAGCATGTACCCCGGCATCAGTTCTACCCGCCCCTTTTATATCAATTTTTTCACCATAAATACTGGCTAGGGTATCCTCAATGTCTTTTTGGACGCTTCTATCTTTATTTTGCCTTTGAAATCCACTGAACATTGAACCATCATAACGAAATTCAATTAATATTCTCATGCAGCATCCCCTTTGTGTTTTTTATGTTTAGCAACCATATCCTTAATCTTAATAAACTGGTGATTAATACCAGATTTGCCAATTTTATAATCGGTTTCCATGGATATGATGTCGGCAAGTTCTTGATAGCTTGCTTCAGGATATTTAAGACGCATTTCGACTACTATTTTCTGATTTTCATCTAGCAAATCTATTAAGTCATTATCTTTCAAATAATTAATATAATCTATATGCGCTAGTCCAGTTTTAATAGTCTTTTCTTGATTAGCAATTTCACAGTTGTTAAGTCTATTAACCATATTTTTATGATCACGATATATTCTAATATCCTCAAAATAAAACAATGAATTAGTAGCTTGAAAACGTTTAATTAAATCACTTATATCTTCGGATGCTTTTATATACACAATATATTTGTAGCCTCTTTGAATTATCTTGGCAGATAAATCAAAATATGTTAATAGTCTTAATACGTTTTTTGCTTGCCACTCCTTTGTAAAAGTAAATTCCAAATGATATCCTTTAGACTTAGGATCAGAAACACTTCCTACAGCCATAAATGATCCTTGTAGATATGCGGTTTTTTCTTCGTCGGTAACAAGTGTTTCCAATATGTTTTTTCGATATGCATCCAAGTTATTTTGAATTTTTTCAATTTTTTCTTTTAATGTTAAAATATAAATTTGTTTAACTCTAAATCTCTTTTGAATACGAACAGTTATACTTGGGTTAATTCCAAATATACTTTTTAGTTCTTTATATGCTTTTCTTGTGACTGATGCATTTTCACTAGTTATTGTTAATTGATTTTTATTGAATTTTCCCAAGGCAATCAAATAAGCAGCAATTTCCGCATTGCCGTCAGATAAATTAAACTCTTTTTTTGAAACCTCTTCTTTTAAACTTGTCGCAAATGTCATTTAATCACCATTTTTCGTTTCTATAGTAACATAAAAAGAAACACAATGCTAGTTAAACCATTGTGTTCTTGAATAGAATCTTGAACCCTTATTTGGGAATCCCGGCGGCTTAATATTATTTGAAATAAACTTGTTATAAGTTGTATAAAATCCTTTACTTACTCCGAAATGCAAATGTGAACCCGTAGAGCAGGTTTCCCATGCTTTAGTACCAGAGCCTCCGCCTTGGTGCCCTATAACCGTTGTGGCATTAACTTTATCCCCCACTTTAACACTTATATTAAGTAAGTGAGCATATAATATTGTATAGTTTTCACCGGCAATTTGATAATTAACATACACCTGGTTACCACCACAAGTTTTCTTGCCAGTACTTCTTAATTTATAGGCGGCATCTACAGTGGCAGCTACGGTTCCATTTCCTATACTTAAAACGCTTGTTCCTTCACTGTTACCACCAATATCAATTCCGTTATGCAGTGATTTAGCCCCCGTTATAGGGCTTATTCTCCAACCCCATGGACTGGTAATAACACCTTTATTAAGAGGCTTTAACCATGATGCATTATTGGTTGCACCTAAACATTCATTTAAATTCTGATCTTCTTTACACCCTATGCTAACATAATAATTTATCAATTGTTTTTGAGTAGATATTTGGTCATCTAAATCCATGACAGCATCAGCAAGGACGGATAAGTCTCCTTCAAGACTATTAATCTTTGCTTCATACGTTGTAATATTAGCCTCTAATTGATCTTGTTTAACGTGCAAGTCAACTTGTAACTGTTTATTCTCAGTAATTAAGTTTTCTAGTTTAGTAATGCTATCTTTATTGTAATTAACTACTGCATTAACAGCATCTAAACGCATGATAAGATCAGTCATAGTACTTGCGCCAGTCACATATTCCATGTAACTATCATCATTATCAATAATCTCATAAAATTTTAATAGCTGTGCTGTTTTATCTTCTAACTCTGCAATTCTTTTGTTTGAGTCTTCTATCTTAACTTTAGCTACCTCAATATCGGACTCAGCTTTAGTAATCTCATTATGAGCATTTTCAATCTCTTGGTGTTTCTGTTTAATTGCGCTTTTAGTCGATGCCACAGAATTTTGATTTTTCTTTTGTTGTGCTTGCAACGCTGATAATTCCGCTCTCAATTCTTTTAATGTCGTAGCCTTACTTGCTGCATAAACATTATATGGGCCAAGCAAATACTGTATTAAAAGAACTCCAATGAGAATCATATTAAAAAAAGTTTTTATAGTTCTCTTTATCATATTTTCAAATATTTCCTTACTGCTTTTAAGCTTCCTAACATACCTACTATTGCACCAATAATAACTAGTAATCCACTAATATAGAATACAAAATTATAAGGTTTGATTAAAGAAACCATATCACTAAATAGTCTACCACCCAGTCTTGAATATAAAATTACATAGCCATAAATAGTTACAAATATTGGAATAATTGCACCTAAAACACCAATTATAAAGCCCTCAAAAATGAATGGTAGTTTAATTGATATATTACTTCCACCAACCAATCGCATAATTTCAATTTCGTTTCTTCTTGAAAATATTGTTAACTTTATAGTGTTACTTATCAAAAATGCTGTTACGATAACAAGAGCAACTACTACTACTAGAGTAACCTTTTGAATAATATCAAATGTTGAAATGATACTATCAACCATTCCTTCGCCATACTTTACATTTTGAATGTTATCTAAAGTTTTAATGTATTTGGCAACTTCAGATAAATCATTTACATTGCTAACCTTTACTGCAAAAGAGTCCATAAGCGGATTTTCATCCAAATAATTTAAAACTGTTTCAAATGTATCGAAATATTCAGCCATTTCCATCTTCCAAGTGTCTTTACTCTTATATTTGACCTCAGAAACCTTATTTATTGCTTTAATTTGTTCCTCTGCTTTTTTAACTTGTTCTTCCGTAGCATCATTATTCATATAAACCACTATGGTTAATTCGCTTTCAATCTTTTTAGTTGTATTATTAATATTCCCAGCGACTATCATAGAAACAGAAACTAATATTAATGTAATTGTAACACACAAAATAGACGCAATACTCAAACTGAAATTACGGACTACACTTTTAAAAGAATCTCTTAAACTTCTTCCTAATATTCTAAACGCTTTCATGTACCTTATAACTTCCTTTCTCGTAGTCTCCTGCGATGGTATTGTTATCAATTACAAGAACACGTTTTTTCATACGATTAACTATGTCTTTATCATGCGTTGCCATAACAATAGTGGTTTGCATTTCTTTATTAATTGACTCTATAACATCCATTACTTCTTTTGATGTGTCTGGATCTAAGTTTCCTGTTGGCTCATCACATATTAAAACTTTAGGTTCATTTACAATTGCCCTTGCAATACAAACTCTTTGCTTTTCTCCGCCAGATAATTCGCCTGGAAAGCATCTAACTTTATCTTTTAAACCAACACATTCTAAAGCTTTCATGACCTTTGGTCTTATTTCAGATTTTTTCATTCCTACGCACTCTAAAGCAAACGCCACATTTTCAAATGCCGTTAACTTTGGTAATAACTTAAAATCTTGAAATACAACTCCAAGTTTTCTTCTTAATTTATATACTTTGCGATTTCTAAGCTTTCCAACATTTATACCACCAACAATAACAGTGCCGCTTGTTGGTTTTTCTTCACGATATATCATTTTTATCAATGTTGATTTACCAGATGCGGTTAATCCCGTGATAAAAATAAATTCTCCTTTTTTTATGGAAAGGTTAACATCAGCCAAAGCAGTAACTCCATTTTTATATGTTTTGGATACATTTTTAAACTCAATAATCTTCATGTTACCTCCACCTTTATTATACAATAACTTTTATTCTATATAAATGGTAAATTCTTCTTTCTGAATCCCCCGTGAGATTCGTAGCAATCTGCAATTACAAAGAATGCTTTTGGATCAAGTTCTAATATTCTTTTCTTAAAACGATAATAATCTCTATTAGGAAGTACACTCATTATTAGCATTCCGTTTTGATGAGAATATCCGCCTTTAGTAGGCAAAACAGTAAATCCGGATTCAAATTCTTTCAAAATCGTCCTTTTTACTAAATGTGATTTGCGAGTAAAAACATAGAATACTTTACTCGTTGATAATCCAAACATAACCCTATCAATAATAACTGATGTTATATAAAGAATGATTACAGCATATATTACCTTTTCAACTCCAAATACCGCACCACCTAGTAGAATTATAATGACAGATATTGCAAACGTTGCCTTACCTTCCGGTATATGTAGATAATGAGACATAATTCTTACTATTACATCAGAGCCGCCCAAAGAGAATCCGCAACGATAAACAATTCCAGAACCCAAGCCATTAAGCAATCCAGCCATTAAGGCGACTACTAAAAATTCATCAACATCAACGTGCTGACGAACATATACAGCAAACGGAGCCGTAATGCTAATCATGATTGGGAATAAAATAGATCCTATCAACGTATTATGAGTCTCTTCCTTACCCAAGATAAGATAACATGCTAATACTAAAAGTGCATTAACTACATAGATAAAGATAGTAGAATCTATTCCAGTCATATACTGAAATAAGATACCTAAACCCGTTACTCCTCCAACCACAATATTATTTGGTAATAAAAACATATTGTAGCAAATCGCAGAACAAAGAGTACCGAATACAAATAGTAATCCAGTTATAATAGTGTCTTTATCAGATTCTTTAACTTTCTTTTTCATGCACTAGCCACCTATTCTCTTTTATTATAACATAATTGGCATCATAAAAATATATTTTTTGAATATATTTTTCCTGAGGTGTAAAATGAACGGAAACTATTATCAAAACCCTACTTTTCCAGGAAATAACCAAATTAATCAACTAGATTCTCTAAATAACAACTCCCTACCTAGCGTAATTACCCAGCCAATTTCACAAGAGCAAAGTTATATTGAAAACATTTTAAGAATGAATAAAGGTAAACCTGCCAAAATATTTGTTTCCTATCCAGAATCTAGCGCATGGCAAAATAAAGAGTACATTGGAACTATCGAGGCCGCTGGAAAAGATCATTTAATAATAAAAGATTCCTCATCGGAATCTTGGTTCTTAATTCGTTTATTATATCTTGATTATGTGGAATTTATGGAGCCAATTAATTACTCGCCTTATTTTTCCGAAAAAATCGTTTAAAAACGGAAATATATAAACGGATTATAACTTCCTACAAGAATAAAAATAATACAAATGATAAACAATAGTAAATAAATAACGTCATAACGTGGTTGCTTAATACTTGGAACTATAGCAAATAATGTGCCTATAACAAAAGCAAAGATAAATCTAACAGCAAAGATACCAACATATTTTAATGCATAGATATTACCAAGGCCATATTTACCAACTATAGCCAAGATTACTTCGGTAAGTTCACGCATGTCTGAAAATCTAAATAGGATCCAGCCGAACATAATTATTATTATGGTTATGAACCTTCTAATAACATTAGGCATTTTTTCTAATAATTTAGTAAACACATATTTCTCTAATATTAAGAATAAAGCATAATATAGCCCCCATAAAACAAAATTCCATGAGGCTCCATGCCATAAACCGGTTAGAGCCCAAACTATTAATATGTTTCTGATGTGCTTTAATAACGATACTCGATTTCCTCCTAGAGGAATATAAACGTAATCCTTAAAGAAGCTAGATAAAGATATATGCCATCTACGCCAAAAATCAGTAATTGAATTAGCCAAATATGGTCTATTAAAGTTCTCATCGTACTTAAATCCTAACATAGATCCTAAGCCAATCGCCATATCCGAATAACCAGAAAAATCGTAATATATTTGTAATGTATATGCAACTATGCCAATTAAAGCTCCTATAAAGCCATATGTACTAGCAGATTGATTAAATATTTGATCCGCAATAAAGGCGACGTTATTAGCTATTAATACTTTTTTCGATAAACCAATTATGAATCTTTTTATACCTATATACAATCCATCAGTTGTAGTCTTTCTGTCGATTAGTTGTTTTTCTATCGTTTCATATCTCACTATTGGGCCCGCAATTAACTGTGGAAAAGCTACAATGTAACAAGCAAGATTTGAAAGCTTTTTTTGAACTTTAACTTTGCCACGATAGACATCTATAACGTATGATAAAGCTTGAAAGGTATAGAAGCTAATTCCTATAGGTAGACTTAGATTGATATTCTTTAGATGTACCAAGTTTAAACTATTAATTATATCAATCACAAAATTAGCATATTTAAAACTGAATAACAGGAAGATGTTTATTACTACTATTACAGCCAATAGTGTTTTAGACTTTTTCTTATCCATTAAAATAGTTAAATAGTAATTGATTAGTATCGATGTAATAATAAGAAATATATAGAATGGCTCACCCCAAGCGTAGAACACTAGGGAAAATAGTAATAATACTATATTTTTTGTTTGTACCTTTTTAGCTAGAAAATAGCAAATGAAAAATAGAGGTAAAAATGCAAAAATAAACGTCGGTGATGAAAAAACCATTAGCGCACCACCCTTTCACTTAAATGATGATTATAAACATCAAACATCTGTTGTTCGGCTTCTTGTAAAAATAATATATCAGTAATATTATTCTCTTTGATATAATTACCTAGCAACAAATCTTCTTTTTGCCACTTGCCAGATCTCATATTTATGACATAGGTTTTAGAAAAATGCTTAGCAAGCAAATAGTCCATTTGCCATGCTAGGGAATCGGAAATAATTAACAAATTTCGATTAGTTTCCGTATCCGAGGTATATATAACCTCATCATATTGACTATTGAAATAACCAACATAATAATCATAGAAGGGATTAGCCTTATTGCCGATTGTTCTTGGCTTAAACTTTTGGTCATTAAGATTGGTGTTAACAACGCTTTTAGCATCTATATCAGTAAACGTATCTGATACTTTTTTACTTAAAGCACTCTTAGCCATCGAACCATAATAGGGTGATTTAACAGTCACAAAAGAATACTGTTCTGAGGAATTAATACCCATCATAGATAGTATATTTCTATAACTAGCAAAAGATCCATATGCCGTCATGTGATGATCGGTTTTATAAAATTGGTTTAGGTATTCTTGGATAGTCGCAGATGATAAAGTTTGAACTTTAATCTTAGAGTCTAATTTCTTTATAAAATATTCTACGTATTCGTTTTCGTTGTAGTAATTATTAAGCTTAGTAGTTTCATATCGCAGTGGTAAATAAACATATATATCAACATTTGAATATTTTTGGGCAATATCATTATAAAATGCTATTTGGTTTTCAATTCTTGCATTTTTATCGTTTTTAGATAGATTATTGGTTAAAAAGAAATGCTGATTTTCGGAATCGAAAAAAACATTTTCACCATCAACATTTGTTTTAACAAATACTTGATTTGAAAATAAAGAATCAAGTGATATATTCACATTATAAAAACCACTTGTTATTAAATCATAAAAGGGAAAATAATTGCTAGTTCTATTGTCAATCGCAGTTTCTAAGCTATATATTTTATCTTTTATTCTGCCAAGCCCTTTGACACTTGACCCACGATATGTTATCCAATTATCTCCCGATACCATCGTAATTCTGCCACTTCTTAAAAGAAGAGCTTTTATTGGATAAAAAGCAAACACCCCAAAAACTATTATAAAAAATGATATAATTAAAAACTTTTTACTTCTCATAAAATAATTATAATAAATTATGAACAAAAAATCTATTTTTTATTGTGTCTAGTTTAATAAATCTCTTTGTTAATACCTTTTCGTTTTTGATATTTAATGCTATACTTACAATGGAGGGTATATGAAAGCATTTGATATTATTTTAATTTTAATAATAATTGGAGGATCCCTAGGCATTATTTATGCAATATACTATAACAAATTAAGTTATTATAAGACGAGAATTGAAAAAGCCGAAAGCATTATTGATGAGAATTTACGTAAAAAATATGATTTAATATGTGAAATAGGCATTGAAGTCAAAAAGAAAACTAAGAAAGATTATTTAAAGGAATACATCGAATTAAAAGAAAAAAGAATTAGTAACTTTGAATTAGATAGAGAGTTAATCGAAGGAGTTAATCTTATTAGAGAATTAATCGGTGATAATTCTAAATTAAATAATAAAGAAGTTAATGCAAAGTTAAAAGAAATTGAAAAGATTGATATTGAAATTGAATCAGGAAGAAATTTCTATAATAAAAATAATACTGAATTAAACAGTATTATTCGAAAATTTCCCTCTAACATTGTAGCTAAAATACATCGTTATAAAATTGCACCTTATTTTGATGGTAAAAACATGCAAGATGCTGTAGTAGATGATTTTAAATTATAATGACCAATCAATAGGTTTAAGACCTTGTGACTTTAGATAATTGTTGGTTTTTGAAAATGGTTTTGAACCAAAGAAACCAGAGTAAGCAGAAAAAGGCGAAGGATGTGGTGAAGTAATAACCAAATGTTTTGGGTTAGTTATATACTTCTTTTTTTCTTTGGCAAAATTTCCCCATAGAATAAAAACCACGGGATTCTCTTTAGCATTTACAACTTTAATGATGTAGTCTGTAAATAATTCCCAACCTAAATTTCGATGGGAAGCTGCTTTATCTTTTTCTACTGTTAATACTGCGTTTAAAAGAAGAACTCCCTCTTTAGCCCAGCCCGATAAATCTCCGTGATCTTTTGGGGGAATACCTAAATCGTCATTTAATTCCTTATAAATGTTTTGCAAAGAAGGAGGTATCTTTATGCCCCTTTGGACGGAAAATGATAAACCATGGGCTTCTCCTACGCCATGATAAGGATCTTGTCCTACTATCACTACTTTAACATTTTTATACGGAGTAAGTTTTAAAGCATTAAAGACAAAATCCTTGGGTGGGAAGATAGTTTTAGTTTCATATTCCTTATTAATTATGTTTAAAAATTTTTTAAAGCCGTCGCTGCTTTCTACAACACTTAATTTTTCATCCCAATCGTTTCCAATCATTGTCTGTCTCCTATTTATGATAACTTTCGTTATTTAATATTTTAAATGCTCGATATATTTGTTCTAGTAGTACTCCTCTAAATAATCCATGTGGCATTGTCATTTTAGAAAATGAGATTCTCTCATGACACATGAGTTTAATCTCATCTTCAACTCCCACGGAACTACCAATTATAAAAGTAATATTATTAGTCGTTACGAATAGTTTGTCTAAATGACCTGCAAATTCCTCGCTTGAGTACTCCACGCCTTTGATATCTAGTAATATCAAATGGTCTTTTGGATTTATCGCTTTTAATAAATCTTTGGTTTCTTCCCTTTGATTATTATTATCCTTTAATTCGATAATTTCTAATTTATTATATCTTTGAATTCTCTTGCTATAATCATCAATTAAGGCCTCTAAATATGGTTCTTTTATTTTGCCAAAACAAATTATTCTAATCATAAATCATTACCTCACTTCTCTCATCTTGCATCGCACATGATATATGATTAAATCTAATATCATATTCTTTTAAAATCGAGTACACGGTTTCGAGAGCCTTGTCTGGATTATTATTTATTTCACTTAAATGAATCAATAAAACTTTTTTAGTATTTGGACCAATTAATTTAGATAAATAAAAGCCAGTTGCATTATTAGATAGATGGCCAGAATCACTTAGCACACGCATCTTTAACCATTTTGGATATGGACCATTTTCGAGCATTTCTATATCATGGTTAGACTCGAAAAGATAAACATCCAGATTTGATAATAGTTTAAAATATTTTTGGTTAACATATCCTGTATCAGTTATATAGGCCATTTTAATAATTCCATCACTAATAATGAAATTACGTGAATCTGGAGCGTCATGCGATGATTTTATTGACTTCACAAATAATTCATCTTGCTGAAATTCATCTTCTACAACTAAAACGTGATTATAGTCTTGCAGGTCATTCATTTCTAAAAACATCTTTTCTGGCACACATAAAGTAGCATGGCTCTTATTTAGTACATGCTTTAAAGCACTTATATGGTCACTGTGAGTATGACTAATAAAAATATAATCAATATCTTTAATGCTCTCATTAATTTCTTTTAGTTTTTCTTCGATATATTTTAAGTTTTTACCAGTATCTAATAGTATTCGGTGATTTTGTGTTTTAATAAATGTACAATTACCTTTAGAACCACTGGATAGATTACATATTTTCATAACTACTTATCTTTCAATTTTTCTAAATTTTCTATAAATTTTTAATAAGAATGGTAATACTTTATAGAAACCTTTCTTATTTACTAGGTCAAATTCGCCCATAAATTCAGTATATTGATCGCCAAATTTCCTTTTAAAATCATGAATGTTAGCAAGATTTTTAAATTTTGTGTTAGGATCACCTGGCGTACCAAATAAATCAAAGAATTCATAACCATTGTCATAAGCGTCCTTGATTGCTTCGTAATAAGCTCTAGTAATAGCAAAAGTAAAATTAGCTAAAGCATCATTACCAATGTAAAAACTCCAAGCATGTTTTTTAGTATACGTGCATACTAGGCTACAGATGGTTTTTTCATCCTCTTTTACTTCAGAGAAAACACTTAATTCTTTTTCTAATCTAGCAATCTGGTTTTGAATATCTGCAGCTTTTTTCTTATTAGTTTCTAACTGCTTTTTCAATTCCTCTATTTGGCTTGCAATATTCTTAGTTAACTGTTTTGGTTTTATTACAATATTAAAATATTTTAAATGTCCATCATCATTTAAAGTGTTAGTAAATAATTCATAATATTTTTCACTATTAATACCAAACCCATCTTTTTCACTATTATGTTTCATTAATAGCCAGAATGTATGGTTATCCACCTGGTTATTAATAGTTAAATCATATTGCTCGCTTCTTTTTACTGACTTCAAAAATGATTTGCTCATTTTTGCTTCTATTTCTTCCCACGGCTTTTTTAAATCTATTCTGAAAGTGTATCTTGGCTGGTTACCATTATATAAACGATAAAAGCCCTTATGTTTATAGCCAAGAGAAATCATATAGTCAAATAGTTTATAATTATTAAAGCCACCCTCGATAGGATTTGCCTGTTCATCTATTTCTTGATAAATTATATCTGGATCAAATTTAATATATATTATCTTGTTTTTTTTCATGTAGTCTTTTAAACACTCAGTAAACTCTTTTAGAACTTTGGAGTCCTTATAATCTGCAACAAATCCTCTCGGAGCATATCCATAGCTATAGCCAAATATGGGGGTCATTTTAAGAAGAACTAGTGTCGCAACTACAAGATTGCCCTTGCTATCTTCTAGGCCAAGATACCTTGGTATTTGTCCCTTTGCTTTTTTACAAAACTCTCCCCAAGCATAGCTTTGTAAAAAATGGGCTTTGGGATGATTATCAGTGAATTTAATATATTTTTCTTTTTCAACATTCTCTATGAATTTCATTTTTTTCGCTCCTTGTTTTCTTTTGCTTTATATAGCTTATATCCAAGCTTCTTTATTGGCAAGTCAAACTCTCCTATATACTCAACTGTATAACCGCCAAACCCCTTTTTAATATCATAGACTCCATATGCCTCATCGTTTTTGTCAAAGATGTTTTTAACTCCCAAGAAATTAGCGTATTTTATACCATTTTTTATGGCATCTTTAATAAGCGCAGGATACATGGAGTATTTTGGACAAAAGCTTCGATACTTGTAATCCATTCCACTTGATAATGCTATCATCTCATTCCCATGTAATATAGCAAATAATGAACCTATATTGGTATAATCATCAAGTTTTTCTACTTCTTTTATAATGCTCAAATACTTTTCAATATTTTGCTCATAAATATTTATCTTACTTTTAATCTTTAAACTATTAGAATTATCCTTTAATTGTTTTTCCAGCTGTTTTTTATCCTTTGTTTCAGCATTTATTTTGTCAGTCAAATTATTTATGCAATCTTTCTTATCAATATAAGCAAGGTACATAAATGCATTCTCGTTAAAGTTTAAAGCTAAATTATGGTAAAAAGATTTTGTAAGATTATGTATTTTTTTAATCTTTGCACTTTCTTCAAATAATTTATATACTTGATCTAATTCTTGGATATCCACCCTTTTAGTTTTCACTCCAAAACTAATTGCCTTTTCAATATTTTTCTTAGTACTTTTACTCATTAAATTAAATTGTTCATTAAATGATTTACATAGTTCAAGAACATGAACAAATCTAAATTGCCATGTAGTATAGTCTATATTGAAACCATAATGCTTAAAACCAACTTTTATAAAATCCTCAATAATTTTCTCTTGGTGATAATCTGTTTTTACCAGGTGTGGATCATATGTATTTAATTTAATTAGGGGATCCATTCTAAAGAAAATAACATTTTTCTTAGAATTCATATAGTCTTTTACAGCAAAAGCAAAACCCGGAATATCTGAATAATCGTAGATAAACCCCCTAGAAGCATAGGCAATATAATACTTTCTTAATGCTCTTATATAAGTTACAATTGAGGCTCCCACCATTTTATTATCATTAAAAAGCCCAAGTATCTCATACTTGTTATTCTTGCTCTTTACCCACTCAATGCTTTGATACATATTATTATCTGTTTGATTTTTTGTAAAACTTTGGTACTCCGTATCAGATATTGGTTTAATCTTTAGCATTTTGACCTCTTTTTCTAAAACGTTCAAGCGTTAGAACGCCTAATAATTTTTTAATACCTTGTTTGCCAAATAATGTGTTTATAATTCCTAATCTATAGGCTAAGCCTAGGTAAACTACGCCACCGACTACTGCGTAAACGACAATCTCAATAATAGAATGTAATCTATCTGTTTGTATTAACGGAATGAAGAATCTAACAATATAAAGCGTGAATATCATCATCACTAAAGCAAATAGTAATTTACCAATCATTTTAAATGTTTCTTGATACTTTATTTCCGGTATTTTTCTTAAAGTTACCATGACAACCGTGATGGAAAATAGATAACCAATTATAGTTGCAATAGTTGCTCCATAGAATGCGTATATTCCCAAATTATGACATAAATACATTAAAGGCACGTCTAATAATGCATTTAGCAATGATCCCCCAATAACAGCCAAGTATACACTTTTGTACTTGCTTAAACTTTGAGCTGATTGGATACATACTAAGTATACATTACATAGAATAGCGGTTAATATTGAAAACCTAAAGACTATTGGCCCATATTCGCTAGCGCCATAAAAGGCTGTCCACACAGGAGTTGCCAAAAATGAAAGACCACACGCAACTGGCAAAGACACAAATAAAACTATCTGGATAGCTTTATTAAAAGTACTATTAACTTCCTTATACTTTTTTAAAGTATATGCACTAACTAGACTTGGAATTAAACTAATAGTTAATCCGGTTGCTATCGCGTTTACTATCATGTTTAATTTATATCCCCATGTCGTAACGACCCCTGCAACAAATTCTGACTCTGCGCCAGTATATCCGAGTTTTGAAATAGTACGTAATATTAAGGACATGTCAACTGTATTATATAAATTAACAGTTAAATTTATTACAACAAATGGTATAGCGTATGATAGTATCTTTTTTAGTATTTCTTTATTCGAAACTTTATCTTTTGGAATATTCGCATCTAAACTAAGCTCTTTTTTGTGTTTGAAAATGCACCTTCCAATGTACGCTATAGCAGCAAGGCCACCTACAAAAGCACCAGAAATCGCAATTGCTACACCAATTGAGGTTGTAGAATTAAATACCTTAATAGCCAAATAGCTGCCTACAAGAATAACAAATATTCTAACAATTTGCTCAATTAATTGACTATCTGACGATGGTTTAATATATTTATGTCCTTGTAAATAACCACGAGCAACGCTTAGGAACGGTATAATTAAAACAGAAAAAGAAACAATGAAAATTACTAAAGCAATATCCGAAAGAGAATTACCGTTTTGCAAATCACCAACTAGTAAAAAGGCTATTTTTTCAGAGAAAAATACAAGAATTAAAAAGGCAATAAATGATAATATTCCAATTATCATAACACCTATTTTAAATGATCTTACTTTTGCCTCTTTTTGACCAGTAGAATCATACTCACTAACTATTTTACTCATTGCAGATGGAATGCCAGCAGAAGATATTCCTAAAAACATCACATAAATATTATAGGCATAACTATATAATGCACTTCCTTGCGTACCTATGATGGAATAAAAAGGAATGACATACAACATGCCTAATATTTTTGTGACTACGATAGCTAACGTCGCGATAAAAGTTCCTTCAACAAATGAATTCTTTTTCATACGTTTTCCCGTCTTTCTACATTAATTATTTTACCAAAAAATTGCTTATTTAACAACTAAACTAAAAAAAGTTCATAAAAGAACTTTTTTATCTGTATAGTGACATTGGATCAATGAACTGTTGACCCCAGTGGTCAGTAGTTCCTCTTGCAACAGTATAATGCAAGTGGGTTCCGGTTGCCCAACCTGTGTGTCCCATAGCACCAATTATTTGACCTTTAACAACTCGATCTCCAGGTTTTACCCTTAAGCTACCTCCTACCATATGGGCATACATTGTAAAATACCCATTTGCATGCTCAATTACAACACTTTCGCCACCACCATAACCACCAGCATTCCATCCTGATTTAATAACTACACCATTTGCTGCGGCATATATAGGTGATCCTTCACCGGTACCAGATATATCAATACCATCGTGATGTTTTCCCCAACGCCAAGTAAAGTAACTTGTGATGACATACCCAGAGTTAGTTGGCCAACCCCATTCAAGGCCTGTATCAAAATATTGCCCAGAAATATAATTGCCTGTATACGCACGTCCTTTAGTGGTAACTTGTGTTACCGGTTCCCTGATTACTACCTTATTAGTAACAATAACTTCACTATTTGCTTCACCATTAACCTTTTGATACTCTTGAGTCATTCTAGTGATTCCAGTAACACCAGGCGTGGTAATCTCGGAATATGTTACCGGTTTAGTGTTATCATATACTACCTTCGTTTCCATGGTTGATTCAACGTCCTCTACCTTATGGATTTCTTCAACCAAATTTATTATTGGATTTAAATAAGTAACATTTAGATTATCTCCAACGGCTAGTATTGCGTTTTCACTACGATAGCTTGGATTTGAGATTAGTAACTCTTGAACATTCAATTTGTTATTTTCAGCAATGCTTTCTAAGGAATCGCCCATCTTAACATTATAATGCTGCATTTCGGCATTTTCTCCGAATAACAAGTATTGGCTTAAGTCAGCAACATCAGTAAATATTTTATTATTTACACTTACTAGTCCCTCGCGAATAGAAATTGATTCTTTGAAGTACATTTTATCTATTATGGAGCCAACATCTACAATTGGATCTTGGGTATTATTAATATAATTATTATATGTATCTTTATCCACAAAAGCTGAAACAAAGTTATCAAGTGCTTGCTCAAATACTTTTCTATCCAAAACACTTATTGTTATATTTTTTTCTTCATCCGGATTTTTAATTGTAATAAGATATCCTTTTATTGTAAAATTATCTACTTCCTCGATTTTTTTATAAATAGCATCTACTGTACTCAAAGATTTATCATAAGTATTGGTTTTAACAATTTCAAAATCAGATGGAGGATAAACATTTTCTACCCCATATTTACTTCTTATTTGTTCTTGCTTTCTATTAATTAAAGCATATAATTCGTCACTTGATGATATTAATCCTATGTCTTCCCCTTTTAAATATACTCTATAATACGAACCAGCGTCAGTATTAACTTTTTGATAGACTACCTCCATAATACCAACTACTGCCACAATCAAGCACAATAATATTGTAATAACAATATTCTTCCCTTTCATTAATATTCCTCTTTCTGCGTTTTTAAAACATTTTTAAACGTCATCTTACTGCCTTCAAATAATAAATCTATGGTGCCTAAACCGCCTTTTCTATGTTTAGCTATTACGAGCTCAGCAGGCACAATCTTTTGATTAATATCTTTTTTCTCATAATAATCTTTTCTATTAATAAACAGTACTAAATCCGCATCTTGTTCTAGTGATCCTGACTCACGTAAATCCGCAAGCATCGGTTGATTATTTTCTCTTTTCTCAGCACTTCTTGATAACTGAGATAGGGCAATAACTGGAACACCCAATTCTAGAGCCATGGTTTTAAGACTACGAGAAATCTCTGAAACCTCAACCTGTCTTGATTCTACTCGACGATTACCTGTTGATATTAATTGTAGGTAATCCACCACTACTAGGCCTAAACCAGCATCCATCGCTGCTAATCGGCGACATTTTGCTCTTATTTCTGAAATGGTGATTCCAGCATTATCTTCAATATAAATGTTAGTATCCGCAAGTTGACTAACGGCTTCGTTATATTTCTTCCAATCGTTATCTTGCATTTGACCTGTTTGTAGTTTATAAGAATCAATACCACCTATTGAGGATATCATTCTATTTACCAACATGTCAGCAGGCATCTCTAAGTTAAATATTGCAATAGCCTTTTTTGTAGTAGACGCCGCATATGTAGCCATATTAAGGGCAAGTGCTGTCTTTCCCATACCAGGCCTTGCAGCCACTATTATCATTTCGCCAGGTTGAAAACCAGTTGTTATTTTATCAAATTCAAAGAATCCCGTTTCAAGTCCTGTTATTATCTTTTTAGTCTTAGATAATTCTTCGAGTTTATCTGATGCTACTCTTAAAACATCTTTAATTTGCCGAAAATCGCCAGTGCTTCTATTTCGAAGAACACCTAAAATATCCCTTTCAGAGTTATCTAACAATGCATTTAAACTCTCTTCGTCATATGAATTTGTGACTATATTGGAAGCCGTCTCAATTAAAGCACGTCTTAAAGCGTTTTCCTTAACTATATTAATATAATAATCTAAATTACTACTATAAACCACTGAATCAATTACTTCAGCAATGTAATCTAAGCCTACTAAATTCAATTTTTTAGTTTTATCTAATTCGTTTTTAACCGTAGTTGTATCAATTGGACTTCTTTCTTTGTGTAATTCAAAAATGGCAGAAAACAATGCTTTGTTTTTTTCATCAAAAAACATGTCTACGTTCATTTCTTCGCATATTTTATCTACGTAATTACCACCTAAAAAAGTACATCCTAAAACGCTCATTTCGGCTTCTAAATTGTTTGGAAGTGGCCTTGCCATAATTCACCTACTTTACTAATACAATATTTATTGTAAACTGAACCCTTTTGTGTAATTCTATCTCAACTACATGAGTTCCTAAACTATCTATATTACCATGCGATTTAATACATTTTTTATCAATGTTATATCCGATCTCTTTTAGTTTATCACTAATTTGTTTAGTAGAGATGGTTCCAAATACTTTATCTTGTTTTCCAGTACTCACTTTAAATAATAATTCTTTATTCGCCAATTTTTCTTTAATCGCATTATATGAATCAACTAGAGCATCTTCTTTAGCTTTTCTTTCGCTCAAACTTTGTTCTAAAACTTCATTACTTTTTTTGCTATAAACTACCGCCAAACCCTTTTTGATTAAAAAATTGTTAGCGTATCCATCACTCACATTAATAATTTGATCTTTTTTCCCCTGCCCTTTTACATCTTGAAGTAATATTACTCTCATAAATATACCTCCTTCAAAAGTTGTTATTATTATATCATATTTAATACATTAAAAAAAGACCATTAAGGTCTTATTCAGTATCAATAACGTAAGGATTAAATTGAGTTCCATTACCACCACTTATTTGAACACCGGCAGATAATGATATTACAGGAAGTACATATATATCGTCTTGACCAACATATTGTTCACTAGCTTCTCCCTGATTTATTGTAAACATATATCCTCTAGCCATATATACATTAGATGAACCCCAATTACCATAATTTGGTGTTGATGTCCAATATTCTCTTTCTGCGTATAAGTAGTTATTTGTATTTTTAATAGTGGCAGGATTTGGTTGTTCATAGAAATATTCTGAATCAACAACATTGCCGGCAAATACCCACTCTTTTAGCGATATGGTTCCAATTGGATATTGTAGTCTCGCACCCTCAGGAAGGTATTGGTTATATCCATTTGCCGAGAAAACATCTATTTCATTTGGGCATTTTAAATCCAAATTATTTGGATGCCTTAAGTTCTCACCAAAATAGTATGTTCCGCTTCCATTAGATGCATAGAAAGTATTACCGGTTGTACGGGCGCATGAACTCATTCTTTCTGGGCAAGAATATGGTTGAAGATCATTACAGAATAATGTGTCATGCGAAATATATTTATCATAAGTGATTAAATAGGCTCCATACCAATTAAGTAGTCTTTGCATCATAGCATTAGGTTGACCCGCTGCAGATGCCCTTGGAGAATTGGCTTCAGTCGTATATGTTAACCGTAAATTGCCTAAATCACGCGGAGGATTGTGTCTATATTCAACTAAAGATGAAGGCATATCGTTATCCATCAATATTATTCTTATAGAACCATCGCCATTTATTCTTAAAATACGCCAATCTAGGCCAGCAAATCTAACATAATTGTTATCAACATTACCCCTAAAGATATATGATATTCCGTAATCGTCCTGCCGTTGTATTAACCCTTCGTTAGTAGTTGCAATAGTACCACTCGTTAACGTTGCTGAAGTTTCTGAGATAGTGTTATTTGATAATAAGATATATAGCAACGCACTTGGATCATGTACAAAGCGTATATTACAAGTGGTTTCTGGAAGGGTGGTTGCCCCATTGGTTTTAGCAGGTGTTACCACAATAGAATAATCATGAAGATCTACGCTAAAGGTTGCATTATTCGTACAACTGGAATTAGTATAGTCAATTCCATAACCTTTACTAAACAAAGTTTTAAGTGATTCATTAGTACTTACAGTTGGACAACTTGAGCCACAAGAAGTACTAAATATTTCTTTTGTGATATTTACGATTACATCCGGATTTGTATCTTTGCCAGATACTATATTAAAGTACAAATCTGCCGATGATATATTTCCAGTATGTGGCGGAAGTATTTGATCGCCATATAGCTGAACTGTACTTGTTGATGTACAGCCAGTACAGCTAGACATACTAGAATTGTATGTAATAGCGCCTGCTTTAAAAGCACTGGTTGGAGAAACCGGAGTAAAAATGTATTTATTTGTAGCAGAATCTCTAACATAATACCTAATATTGTATTGTTGACCTGTTAAATCTAGCACTAAATTAGTTATTTGGCCATGAGACGTAACGCTATAATATCCGTATGTAATATAAACAGATATTGCGCCTACTAATGCCACAACAAAAACTAAGATTGTAATAATCTTATGTTTTTTTAGTACATTTAATACGTTCATGCTACTATCATTCGTATTTTTCATTAGCATCCCACTATCCTATATTCATTATACATAAGTCAATAGAATAAATCAAGGATAAGCAAAAAAAAATACCATTTATCTTGTAAATGGTATTAATGCCATAAATCTTGCATATTTAACTTGATTTGCAATATGTCTTTGATGCTTAGCGCAGGCTCCAGTCATTCTTCTTGGTAATATTTTACCTTTTTCATTAATATATTTATTAATAATCATAACATCTTTATAATCTACGCTTTTTCCAGCACACATTTGACATATTTTTTTCTTTTTACGATAAAACTCTGCCATGTTATTCCTCCTTTTTAAAATGGTAAATCATCACTGCTTAAAGTAATCTCATCACCGAAATCTTTATATGGATCATCAGTTATATCAGTGGTTTCTACTGGTGAATTATTATCTTGCATTTCAGGGATTTCGCTTGCAGGTGCTACTGAATCTCCACCTTTAGAACCTAAAAATTCAAATTGCTCTACAATTACATCAGTGGTATATCTTTTAGTACCATCTTTAGCGTCATAACTGCTATTACGAATTCTACCTGTAACACCAATCATTGAACCTTTGGTGCAATACTTACTGATTATGCTTCCTGCGTTTCCAAATGCTACACAGTTAACAAATTCAACATTTCTTTCGCCAGTACTACGATTAACATAATCTCCTTGGCAAGCTAAAGAAAACCTTACGACTTCAGATGCTCCTGAAGTTGCTCTTGCTTCTGGGTCTCTAGTTAAACGTCCCGTTAATATAACTTTATTCATATTATCTCCTATTCTTCATCTAGTTTAATTACTAAATGTCTTAATACTTTTTCGTTAATTCTAATTTTACGATCAAATTCTGCAATTACATCGTGACTTGCTTCAACATTCATTAAGAAATAATTACCGCTAATCTCCTTTTTAATTGGATAAGCAAGTTTTTTCTTACCTAAATCTTTGAACTCAATAACTTTAGATTTGCCTGAAATTAAAGCTTTAACACCATCAGCAGTCTTTTTGATTTCGTCATCTTCCATAGTTGTTTTTACAATAAACATAATTTCATACTTAGTCATTAATATTCACCTCCTCGTGGTCTATTGGCTTTGCAATTAACAAAGCAAGGAGTAATTCATTTACTCGCCATGTATTATACCAAAAAGAAAAAATAAAGTAAATATTAACTTTATTTTTATCTTGTTTTATTGTTTTTTTCTTGAATTGTTTTAATTACATTATCAACAGCTTTTAAATTATTATCGAATGTTGAATAGATATTATTTGGATCCCCATAAGGCGCTATAGGATTGCCTCCCATTTTAGAAAGCTCAATTAATAATACACCTGGGTACGTCTTTCTTAAATAATCCCCAAAGCCATTATCTTCTGCTTTTTCTATTTGTCGATATTCTGTTGGGATTTTATAAGCAGCGGATAATTCATCATTATATGCCACAAAATCATCTGTCACTTTAGAATTTTCTTCGTCTTGGAAAGGCTTGGAGTATACCAACCCTCCAGTGCCGTGATATAGTAATGTTCCCGCTAGTCTACCTTCTCTAGCCGATTTTTCTAACAAGCGAAGTAGAACTACATTTTCAAATGCGAATTGAAAATCATGAGGGTTTGTAGCCGCCATTCCAATAGGGCCAGCTGCATTATCTCTGACGTTATTTGCAGGAGATATCCCATATGTAACTTCTCCATTTTTTTGGACTTCTATTCCCGGATTATCTGGCCTATTTTTATTAAGGTTTATTCCCTCACCAGTACTATCATATTTTACCTGTGATCCCCTCGGCAGATTATTTTGTTCATAAACAAGAGAAATATCTTGACTCAATTTATCACTTGCCATACCAGACAAGTCTGCATTAGCAAATCTTTCTTGATATAATCTTGAACCTGAATTACGATTCAATTGAACTTCATTTTTACTTTGAATCACTTCCATTATTTTGTCGCTAAATATGGCATTGGTAATCCGTGTGACAGCGGAACTAAAATATGGATGGGTGCTGTCGGATTTAAGATGTTCCATTTTTAGTAAAAAATCATTATGTAGTGTGTTAAAATCACTATAATTATTAAGATTCATGATTACTTGTTGAAATTTTACCATATCGGGAATGGCATTATTTGCGCATACATTAATCCACTGTTGAGATGAAAAAGACTCTTTTAATGTGTTTAGGTATACCTCCGGTGTTATTACAACACTAGAGATACCTTTTAATCTTTCGTTTAAGCTACCTAAATAAGCATTTATAACATTATCTGTCCTATACCGTAAATAATAATCAAACCCTTCTTTTTGTAACTCGCTATTACTAATATCTCTAAGCGTTTGCGTTGTAATATCAAAGCCCTCAGGATTTTGTAAAGGAATGATATGTATGGTTATTATATTAGGATCGTATTCTTTTAAATCAGGAATATGGCTCGTCAATTGAGTAACAAAATCAACGCCAATTACTTCACTGCCATGCGTGCCACCAACAATGAATAAATCCTTTTCTCCATGACCAACTGTATACTCGGTTAGAGGATAACCATATGCTGTATATCCCAAAATACTTTTCTTTATACCAAGTTCAATAAGTCTTGGGTCTTTTGCTATATCATCAGTTCGTTTTTTATAAGTACTATAATCTAATCTTTCGTAAGTAAAACTTCCTAATTCCACGTTTTACCTCTTTACACATTAAACCTAAAGTAGCAAATATCTCCATCCTGCATCGTATAATCTTTACCTTCAATACGTAGTTTCCCAGCTTCTTGAACCTTCTTATCACTACCAAGGTTGTGTAGATCATCATAGCTCATGACTTCGGCTCTTATAAAACCTCTTTCAAAATCTGAATGTATAATTCCAGCACATTTTGGGGCTTTCATTCCCTTCTTAAATGTCCATGCTCTTACTTCGTCTTTACCAACAGTAAAGAACGTGGATAAACCAAGTAAATCATACGTAGCTATAATCAGTTTATCTAGACCACTTTCTGTAATTCCTACGCTTTGTAAGAATTCCGCTCTTTCTTCATCTTGGAGCCCTGCTAAGTCGGCCTCTAATTTGGCACACATCACTATAACACCAGCGCCCTCTTTTTTGGCATATTCTTTTACAGCTAGTGAATACTGATTATCTCCATCTACTACACTATCCTCATCAGTATTAGCAACATAGATAATTGGCATTAATGTTATAAAGTTAAAGTTTTTAATAATTTCTAGTTCTTCCTGTGTAAATCCGATATTTCTTAATGCAGTATTTTGCTCTAATGCTTCTTTTGCTTTAGCTAAAACGTTGTATTCGGCAACAACGTCTTTTTCTTTTGTTGTTTCAGCTTTTTTTTGAATTTTATCAATTCGATTTTGAGCTATTTCTAAATCCGCTAAGACAAGTTCAACATTTATTATTTCTATATCCCTTACAGGATCAGTAGATCCCGTTACATGGGTTATGTTTTTATCATCAAAACATCTAACTACTTCAACTATAGCGTCAACATTACGAATATGAGATAAAAACTTATTGCCTAATCCTTCACCAGTTGATGCTCCTTTTACTAAACCTGCTATATCGGTAAACTCAAATGATGTAGGAACCAAACTTTTTGGTTCGTATAATTCATTTAAGAAATCTAATCGAGGATCCTCAACAGGAACAACACCAACATTTGGTTCAATGGTAGCAAACGGATAGTTTGCTGCTAAAATATTCTTTTTTGTTATCGCATTAAAAAGGGTGGATTTTCCCACGTTAGGCAAACCCACAATACCTGCTTTTAAAGACATAATCTAACCTCCTATAAAGAAACCATTCCGCCTATTCCAAGGGGGATATTTACTAAATAAAACACGATAATTACCACTATACATATGCATAGCATCAATAACGCATATGGTAATTGCCATTTAATAACTTCAAATAATTTGATTGGCTTCTCACCCTGATTATATTGCTCAATATACGCTAAATAGATTACAAAATACGCTAATAGAGGAGTTATACACATTGTTACTGACTCTCCCATTCTAAATACGGCTTGAGCAAAGCTTGGACTCATACCAGAATTCATAAATGCTGGAACCACGGTGTTAGCCATTATTGTCCATTTTGCCAAACTAGATGGCACAAAAATCGTAGATACTGCACTTGATAGAAATAATAATAAAACTAACGCAATGCCACCAAAATTAGATTTGCCAATAATATTAGTAAATCCAGCTACAATCGTAGGCCCAATATTAGTTTGTTTGAAAATACTAATGAATGTAGAGGCAAGGAATATTAATACCAACATTTTTCCTATACCATTTAAAGAAAAGCCTAGATTATCTGCCAAATCTTTATTATTCTTAATAGTCTTAGCTCCAATACCATATGCAAGCCCGCCAAATACAAAGAACATTGTCACTATAAAGACAAACCCATTTGAGAAAAACGATTCATAACTAAAAAGTTTATCAACATATAGTAACTGGCTTCGATCAAGGAAATTACCAGAAAAAGGTAGTCCAGGAATAATATTATAAAGAACTATTAAAAAGTAAACTGTACAAACTAATCCCGCTAATAATAACCCTCTAAACTGTCTTTTTGTTATAATTTCTTCCTCTACGTCAGCTTCACCGAATTCATACTTTGGTAACTTTTTAGCGATATAATCCTCGGTAACTTTTGTTATTAATAATGAGGCCATAATAATTATTATTCCATAGATGATGCTAAATCCAAAGGTTGATATCATATATGATGAGTCAATTATTTGCGCGTTGGCAATTGTTAGTTGTAACAAGCTAGAATCAACACTGGTTAGAAAAACTGAAAAGGCAGAACCGCATGTCAAGCCTGCAAATGCAGCAACTATTCCTATGTATGGACTCCTTTTGCCATGCAAGAATAATAATCCCGCTAAAGGAATGAAAACCAAATAAGGTAAATCACCCGTTAAACTTGAAATCATGCATAAAAATACTAACCAAAATGTAACTGTTTTTTTCTTTAATCTTTTGGTTATTACCGTAATTATGGTTTTTAAAAAACCACTTTTTTCCATAATACCAATACCGATTAAGACTATAATCAAGTTTGATAATACAGTAAAGTTAGCAAAATTTGATACTGTATTAGCAAAAATAAATTTTAAACCTCTTAAATTTAAAAGTGATGTTACAGCTTCAGTGGTTGGCAAGTAAGATGCGGTAAGGCTAGAATAATTATTATATGTTGCCTGAACATTTAATAATCTAAATACTCCACTAACAATAATTACCCCAATTATTAACACTAAAAATGTTACAACTGGATGCAAACTAACTCTCTCTTTTAATCTTCGTATTCTATGCTTGGCCATCAGATATCACCTTCTTAAGCTTTTTTACAAATTCTAAACGATCCATCATTACTTCCCTGCCACAGTTATCGCACTTAATCTTAACATCTACACCAACACGAGTAATTGTCCAAGCGTTCGTCCCACATGCATGTGGCTTCTTCATAACAACTTTATCATTTAGTTTAAAACTAATATTCATTATTCTTCCTCAACTTTAATATCAAGTATCTGTAGTATTCTTTCTAAATCTTTATCATCATCAAAACGTATTTCTATTTTATGAGAACTTATTTTAACATTTTGTTTCAACTTATCACTCATGACATTTTGATAAATATTATATTTTGCACTACTAACTAATTTCTCTGGTTTTAATTGTTTAGGCTTATTTTCTGCGCTAGCTAGCCTTTCAACTTCCCTAACATTAAGATTTTCTTTGACGATTTTAGTGGCTAAAGAGATAATCTTATCTTCATCGTCTAGCTTACTAAGAACCCTAGCATGGCTCATTGACAAAGCGCCATTTTCTACTAATTTTTTAACAGAATCTGGCAATCTCAAAAGTCCTAATAAATTAGTTATATAACTTCTACTTTTACCAAATTTTTTGGCGAATTCTTCTTGAGTGAATCCTCTTAATTTGATAATTTGATCGATACTTTTTGCTTCATCAATTGGGTTAAGGTCCTCTCTTTGGATATTCTCTAGTAGGGCTATCTCCATCATTTCTTCGTCGGTAAAATCCTGAATAATTGCAGGAATTTCGGTTAAACCTGCAAGTCTAGCTGCCTTGCATCTTCTTTCACCTGCAATGAGTTCATAACCTTTGATACTTTTCTTTAAGATTACGGGTTGAACTACTCCAAATTCTTTAATTGAATCTGCAAGTTC
>JAEEGL014458446.1_pt1 | contig 29537 bp, 20 predicted proteins | sample 9134231 | NCBI WGS metagenome assembly JAEEGL01 (sample SAMN16246548, study PRJNA631951) | gut metagenome | biome: gut microbiome; feature: rumen; material: fiber-attached | host: Bos | place: Iran: Karaj | collected 2018-10
CCGGGCACAGCGGCCGGGATACCTTCAGGATGCTTAAAGAAGCCGGGATAAAGATGGAGCCAAAGAGCTTCGCCGCAGGCTACAGGCTGATGCATGAGCAAAGCCTCATCAATCTGTCCCAGTACGGTGAGAGATATAAGGACTGCTTCGGGGCCGCTCCCTATAAGCTGACGGCAAAGACCCGGGATGGAAGGGGAGTCTATTCCTTCTGTATGTGCCCCGGAGGTTATGTGGTCAATGCCTCCGCCCATGAGGACGAGCTTTGCATAAACGGCATGAGCTACAGCGGGCGGAGCGGTAAATGGGCCAATTCCGCCATAGTGGTTGCGGTGGACAAAAATGATTATACGGCGGCCCTCAGGGAAGCGGGGTGTGAGACAGATCCCAAAGATCCGCTGCTGGGTGTGTATTTTCAGCAGCTATTGGAGAAGCGGGCGTTCCTGGCCGGAGGCGGGCGTATCCCCGTACAAAGATTAGGGGATTACATGGAAGGAAGGACCGGTTCGTTTCCCGTTGATATGCTTTCGGACGGGATCAAGGGGGAGTATGCAGCCGCAGACCTTCGGGGGATCCTTCCGGGATTCATGGAGGAGGCATTTTTGCAGGCCATGAACTCTTTCGGAAGGAAGATAAAAGGCTTTGACCGGCCCGGGGTTTTCATGGCTGCGGTGGAGAGCAGGACCTCATCCCCGGTCAGGATACTGAGGGATAAGGACTGCGCCTGTGTGGACCTTCACGGTCTGTTTCCCTGTGGTGAAGGAGCGGGCTATGCGGGAGGCATAGTTTCGGCTGCCGTGGACGGGATACGGGTGGCCCGTAGTGTTGAAGGATTTTACAATATGGCTTGATTTGGTGTATAATATGGCCTTGAAAAGGGGACTTTAGTGTATGTATTACGCCAGCATCGGATTGTTTTCCATAGCGATCCACATGATCATAAATTTTGATGCCATGCGAAAGGACGGTAATGTCGGTGATAACAGATCACAGGAGAGGTACCGTCATTTTCTCTATGCCGTGACGGCATATTATATATCCGATATCCTGTGGGGGACCCTGTATGAGTGGAGGATCGTTTTTCTTACATATATTGATACGGTATTCTATTTCCTTTCAATGGTGATATCGGTTTTTTTATGGACCAGGTTCGTGGTCTCATATCTGAACAGTAAGGGCAGATTCGGGAAGATGCTGCTTTACAGCGGGGGGAGCATTTTCATATTTGAGGTGATAGCCCTTATCATCAATTTTTTTGTCCCCGTTGTCTTCGGCTTCGCTCCGGACGGTGAATATCAGCCACAGAGTGCCAGATATATCACCTTATTCATCCAGATGGGGCTTTTCCTTCTGACCTCGGTTTATACCCTGTATGCAGCACGAAAATGCGATGAAAGGGCAAAAATGCACCACAGGGCCATAGGATTTTCCGGTATTTTCATGACTGTTTTTATCGCCCTGCAGTCCCTGTATCCGCTGCTTCCCTTTTATGCCGTAGGCTGCCTTCTGGCTACCTGCATGGTCCATTCCTTTGTCTACCGGGATGAGACTATCGAGCATAAACGTGAGATGGGAACGGCCAGACAGAAGGCCTACAGGGATCCCCTCACCGGCGTGAAAAATAAGCTGGCCTATCTGGAAACCCTGGGAGATATGGAATTCAGGCTGGAGGAGGGCACCCTGGGGGCGTACTCGGTGGCGGTCTTTGATCTCAACAATCTCAAGGAGATAAACGACGTCCATGGCCATGATGCGGGAGATAAATCCATAAAGGAGGCCTGTCATCAGATCTGCGCCAGGTTTAAGCACAGCCCGGTGTTCCGTATAGGCGGAGACGAATTCGTGGTGATCCTTGAGGGAGAGGATTTCGAAATGAGAAATCAGCTTCTTTCGGAATTTAATTCCATGACTGAGGACAATCAAAGACACGGCCGTGTGGCGGTGGCCTGCGGGATGGAGGATTTCTGTGAGGCCAGGGATGAGGATTACAATGATGTGTTCCGGCGGGCAGACAAAAAAATGTATGACAGAAAACAGTGGCTCAAGAAGTTGAGCAGGGCATCGGGTGAATGATATGGGATCATATTTCAGTCAGTTTTTCGGCTTTATATTGATGGTCGTTGTCTTATATGTCTTCTTTGTAAAAAAACTGTTTGACAATGACAAGAACAGTTATGACGGCTTTGATGACCTGTCAAAAAACTCACTGGATTACGGTGAGATATCCAGGCTTAGGGAGGCTGCGAAGACCGAAAAGTATTCCAGGAAAAAGGCCATCAGGAACAATACCGCCATCTATCTGCCCCGGATAGGTGAGGACTTTCCGGGGTTTAATTATCCGGAGATGAAAAGGAGGGCCCAGGCCACTCTGGTGTCCTATCTTCGGGCCATAGACCAGGAGGATCCTTCTCTGTTGACGGAGGGGGGAGCAGAGCTTAAAACCTCCCTCAAAATGCATCTTAACATGCTAAAGGATCAGGGGATCCATGAAAATTTTGACGATATAAAGATACACTGCATGGAGATATCCCAGTATTTCAAGGACCCCGGCCGCTGTATCATCACCTTTCAGAGCGCGCTGGAGTGCCATCATAACAGGATAAAGGACGGGGAAGTGACGGAGGGCAGCGAGGAACTCACATATCAGACAAAATTCGAACTGGAGATGGTCTATATTCAGGACAGGGATAAGGTGGAGGATGACAGTGAGCGGGCCATGGGATATAACTGCCCGAACTGCGGCGCTCCGGTGAAAAGCCTGAAGACCAAGGTATGTGAATACTGCGGAGCGGTCATTGAGGAATATAACATAAAGGTGTGGACCATCACATCCATACGTGAGATATGAAAAGATCCTTCGGCTGAGTAATGGTTTGGGTATAGGACCCGGTGGATAGTATGAATATGGAGGCTTAGGAAACAGGATGAAAAGATCGGGAATGATAGCTTTGGCATGTGCATGTGCGCTTATGCTGCAGGATGCATCGGTGGTTGCTTACGCAGGGGAACCGCTGTATCCTGCTCCTTTTTGCCTTGAAGACGAGGTATACGGCGGGGCTGTGACAGCCGCATCCGAAGGGGACGGACTTTTTGAAGAGAGCCCCGTGCAAAATGGCGTACTGTCTTTTGGTGACCGGACTTCGCCGGATCATGACAGTTTTGTTGTATCCGAAAATAAAGTGATGAAGTCCGGCAGTACGTGCGGGACCATCTCCTTAAGGTTTTATGACGATGCGCCCCATGTTCCCTTTGTGGGCATCAGGGATTTTTACGCCATGGTCCTTCCGGGGGGAGTGATGAAGGTCAGGAGAAAGGAGGACGGAACCTATCTTTTGACCAGCAATACCGGGACCGCCACAGCCGATGTGGGGAAGGATACCCTGTACAGTGAGGATATAAGCGCCTTCACCAACCTTATGGGCCAGGTGCAGGAGGGTATGGATAATACTTACTATGACGGGGCTCCCTTTATACGCTATGCGGGAAAGACAGTTGAGAGAAAACCGGAAGCCGTTACCTTTGAGTTTTCAAAATATGATATAGATCTGAGGGGAGATGAAGATGATGTCTATTTCCCTCTGGCTACCCTGTCGGATATCTATTCCGATCTCAGTTATCATTATGTGCTGTATAACGGGGAAAATGTTTATCTGAACGATTTCCGGTGCGGAGATGATATCATCGATCAGTATCCGGATTATTTGGAACCGCTCAAGGCCAGGATGAAAAGAGACCCTGACATGGCCGGGTTTAACTACAACGAATTATGCTTTGCCATAGATCACTTCTATGGCTTTCCGGGCAAGGCCCGTTTGAATGAGGAGATTGCAAAAAAAGGTCTGGACCGTGCTCTATATGATGAGGGCGGGGCCGGATCATATGTCGGGACGGCCCTTAAGTCTGCGGATATGGTAAAGTATATGGCAGGTGCCATGAGTATCAATGGTTTTTTATATGACATGCATACGTATGTTGGGTTTTGGAGTAAATATCATTTGGAAACATACCCCGATTATGAGACATCCTTGGCAGAGTACAGAAAATCACCGGCTTACATGATTTATGATGAATTTGCTTATAAGCCCAGTGCTGAGCGGTTTTCTTACAGGGACGGACTTAGGGAACAAAGAGACAGAGCCTATGGAAAAGATACGGCTTATATAACCAAGGGCGATACGGCGGTGATCGTTTATGACAGTTTTGAGCCTGATTTTGATGACTGGGATGATTTCTACGGCAGCGGACATGATCCGTCGACGGTTTCTCAGGATCGGTTATGGGGGTTTGTCAGATCCCTTGACCGGGCACAGAAGGATCCCCGGATCAAAAATGTGGTGATCGATCTTACCGCTAACGGAGGCGGCTCATTGGATTATGCGATGATGATCTCTTCTCTTGTCACGGGTGAAAGCGATGTCTGTACGGAAAATGTTCTCACCGGGGAAAAGTGCAGGTCAGGATATATTGCGGACAGGAATCTTGACGGAAAGTTTGATGAAGAGGATGATAAAGTAAAATATGATCTGAATTTCGCTGTCCTTACCAGTGATTTTTCCTTCTCTGCCGCAACGTATCTTTCTTCGGTTCTGAAGGATAAGGGTGTTCTTATCATGGGGGAAGATACCGGGGGAGGAGCCTGTGCCATTCAGCAGATGGCCATGGCTGACGGTAATCCTTATTATATGTCATCACACAGGTTCAGACTACTGGATGGATCGGGCTATTGTCCCGACGACGGAGTAAAGGTCCATGTAAACCTGGTGAGTGAGAACGGCGCGCAGAAGGATTGCAGCGCATTCTATGACATAGACAGGCTGAGCCGGGAGATAAATGCCTATTATGCCAAAAATGAGGAAAAGGATCCGGGCCTTTCGGATCCCTCCTCTTTGCTTCACAGGACCACTGCACAGGATGTGGAGACTGTCAGTGTCAAAAATGCGAAATACAGTTTTTCCCCGTCTTTAAACTGCGTAGTCATCGCAGGTACCAGGGAGGATGTGAGCCCCTTCTTTACCGGAATGCCGGGATACGAGCCTTCGGCTAAACACCGCTATATCTGTAAGGACAAAAAGACGGCGAAGGTCAGCAGCAAGGGTATACTGTCCGCGAAGACGCGGGGTGAGACGGATATAGAGTGTCTTCAGAAGGTTAAGGGCGGAACCTGGCAGAAGGTGGGAGACAGCGTGCATATCTTTATCCAGATGCCGAGGATGCAGAAGGCGTCTTTGACTGATGATAAGGAAACGTCCTTAAATGCATATCATTTTCTTTCCAAGACCACTTATTCACCGACTCTCTGGAAATCCTCCAACGAAAGCGTGGCAAAGGTGGATGAGGAAGGAAATATCACCATCCTTAAGACCGGAAAGACAAAGATAATAGCCCAGTACGGTGAAGGCAAAAATGGGACTAAGAAAAAGTATGCCACAAACCTTAAGGTGGTAAGCTCCGACAAGCTGGGATATGAGATCATCGCCTTTGACAAAAACTGGACTTATGCGGCAAATGCTAAGATAACCGACGGGAAGGCAAGGCTGTACCGCAGCGGGTCGGCTAAAAAGAAGAATAAGGTCATCTGCATAAATGCAGGCCATGGTACAAAGGGGGGCAAAGATTTTAAGACCCTCTGTCATCCCGACGGTAGCCCCAAGATAGTGACCGGATCCACCGCCGCCGGAGCCACGTATGCTACGGCCATCTCCGAGGGCATCATCATGAAGAACGGTGACAGGGAGGGACTGGCCAACCTGAAGGCTGCCATGGCAGTAAAGCAGGCGCTTCTTAAGGAGGGTTATGATGTGCTGATGATCCGTGAAGAGGATGATGTACAGTTTGACAATATCGCCCGTACCCTGATCGCCAATAACTGTGCCGATATGCATATCGCCATCCATTACGATTCCACGGCTACGGATAAGGGTGTCTTTTACTGCAGTGTCCCGGATGAGGGAGGTTACAGGGAGATGGAGCCTGTGAGATCCCACTGGCAGGAACATGAGAAGCTTGGAAAGAGCCTGATAGGCGGCCTTGAAACGGCAGGCTTTAAAGCCTGGCATAACGGCGCCCTGGATATGGATCTGACCCAGACTTCCTACAGCACCGTGCCTTCCGTGGATCTGGAGATCGGAGATACGGCGTCGGATTACTCCGACAAGACCCTGAAGAAAGTGGCTCAGGGAGTGGTAACAGGCATTAACACATTTTTTGAATGAACAAAGATGAACGAAGAACAGAGATCATATTTTGACAAGTATTCCGTGCAGATAGAGCAGGTGCTGGACAGGCTGCTCATGCAGCTTCGGGAAATGCTGGAGGGGATCAGTTCAGATCCCGAACAGGTTCCCTTCGAGCATCTGATCTGCAGGATAAAAAGCGTGGAGAGTATCAGGGAGAAGCTGGCACACAAGGGTCTGCCCGATGACGTTGATTCCGCCATCTGCCATCTCAATGATATCGTGGGCATCAGGGTGGTGACGCATTTTATAGGTGATATATACAGCATCCTTGATATGATATACGATAATGAGGACTGGAATGTGATACAGGTTAAGGATTATATTGCATCTCCCAAGGAGAACGGATATCGCTCCCTTCATGTCATACTGAGGGTGCCCTTTGAAGGTATGCCGGGGGAAGGCATGGGCGTGGAATTGCAGCTTCGGACCATCGCCATGGACTGCTGGGCTGCACTGGAGCACAAGATACGCTATAAAAAACACATCACCGAGACTGCCATCATATCGGAGGAACTTAAGCGGTGCGCCGATGAGATGGCCTCCACGGATCTTACCATGCAGACCATAAGAGATGTATTGAAGGAGTCCGAATTATTATGAAGATCTTATATGCGGAAGATGAGAGAGCCCTGTCCATGGCCGTGACCGAGATCCTTAAGATGGAGGGACATGAGGTTCACGCCGTATACGACGGGCAGGAAGCTTTGGACAATGCCCTTAAAAACAGTTATGACGCCGCCGTCTTTGATATCATGATGCCGAAGATGGACGGCGTGAGCGTATTGGAAGAACTGCGCCGGGCACAGATCTTCATGCCGGTCATCCTGCTCACGGCAAAGGCGGAGGTGGAGGACCGGATCCTGGGGCTTCGGGCCGGCGCCGACGACTATCTTGCAAAGCCTTTTGCCATGGGAGAACTGGTGGCCAGGATCGATGCCCTGGCAAGGCGTAAGGAAAACTATGTGGTCAAGAATCTGAGCGCCGGGAATGTGGAGCTTGACTGTGAGGATAACCGGGTCACCACTCCCATGGGAAGCCTGGTACTCAGCAGTAAAGAAACAGCGCTTCTTGCTCATTTTATGCAGAACATGGATGTCTTTTTTGAAGCCGGGCAGCTCCTTTCGGTTCTTGGGACCGACAGCGAAGACGGGATGGCCGTCAGGCTGTATACCACGTATCTTAAAAATAAACTGAGGCAGATAAGAGCCGATATAGTTATAGAACAAAAGGCTGACACATACAGGATCACCGGGAAATGAAGAAACTAAGGATGAAAATGCTGGCGGTGGCTTTTGCCTCGTCTGTCATAGTTTTTCTGACCATGGCCATGGGGCTGTATTTCACCCTGGTCAGTTATAATGCCCATCATGCCGATTCCATGACAAAGCTCATCAGTCTGAGTGACGGAAATCTTTCGAGCTCTATTGTTATTGCGGGTGATGAAGGTGATAAGGCACTTTCACAGTATGGTATCAGCCTGAATGACGACTCACTTTTCAGACTGAGGTATTTCACCGTTTATCTGGATAAGGATAACAGGGTTACGGCGACCATGACGGATCATATCGCGTCGGTGGACGAGGATATGGCTGCAAATTTAAGCTCCGCCGTCCTTTTTATGGGTAAAAAGGTGGGATATTATATGGAATACAGATACCGCCTGGTGGAAAAAGAGGATCCCCGGGAGAAGTATATAGTTTTTCTTGACTGTCATGATACTCTGTATACCCAGAGAGATCTTTTGTTCCGTATTCTTTTTGTGACCATCTTTTTCGCTTTTGCCGTGATGCTGGTATTTGCCATTTTCGCCAGAAAGATACTGGAACCCTTTGAACGCAACCAGCGCATGCAGAAGCAGTTCATCACGGATGCCAGCCATGAGCTTAAAACCCCTCTTGCCGTGATCGACGCCAACGCCGAAGTGCTCAAATATAAGAGCGGCGATAATGAATGGGTTGACAATATCACAGCCCAGACCAAAAAAATGGCCAGGCTCATCAACCAGCTGCTGGTGCTGGCCAGGATGGAGGAAGTGGGAGAAAACTTTGAAAAGGAGAACCTGGATCTTTCACAGCTGCTTACGGGAGTGGTCTCGCGGTTTGAGGAGGTCTTTGTCCAGAAGGGCGTTGCCTTTGACATAAAGATCACCCCTGAGATCATGATCAATGCCAACAGGAACCAGATGGAGAACCTGTGCGAGATACTGGTGGAAAACGCCTCCAAATATGTGACCGAGGGCGGCAGTGCCGGGGTGAGCCTTAAGCTGCAGGGGGGAAAGAAGCCGGTGATGACTGTGAGCAATTCCTGTGAGGATGCGGAACATATGGACTGCGAAAAGATCTTTGAACGGTTTTACCGTACCGATGAGTCACGCACTTCCTCCACCGGCGGACACGGCATAGGCCTGTCAATAGCCAGGAGGATCGTAGAACAGCACAGGGGCACCATCTATGCATCAGCAAAGGAGGGTGTGATCACCTTTACCGTCAGATTTTGATCCATGGTTTACAGAGGAGAAGGGTATGAAATATTCCACCAGCGATCTGTCAAAAATTCTCGGAGTATCGGGTAATACCATCAGGCGCTACGATGAGATGGGATATCTCACCGGTGAGCGGGATGAGGAAAACGGTTACCGGCGTTTTGCTTTCGCTGACGTGGAAAAGCTCATGTACGTCACCAAATACCGCAGGGAAGAATTTTCACATGATGAGGTGTCCACGCTTCTTAACAGTCCGTCGGAGGAAATCCTTTCTGCCATGGAAAAAAAGCGCGGAAAGATCCGCGACGAGATCGAACGGCTCAAGGCTATAGATCATCTGTTAAAGGATGATGTGATGATGATCAACAGAGCAAGGGAGAATCTGAATAAACTGATCAGGAAGGATAATTCCCCCATGCATTTTATCAGATACATGGTGGGGGATGATCTGTGCATCACTCCTTCTAGGGCAAAGACGCTGCGCCGTTTCATGGAAGTTTGTCCGGAATTTTATTATATGTACCTTTTTGAAAAAGACGATGTGGAAAGCGGAATACCAAGGTGCAGCAGCGGCGTAGGTGCCAATACGATCATGACCGAAAAATATGGGTTCACACCGGATGATGAGACTGAACTGTATCCGCAAAAAAACAGCGTATTAAGATTCGTAAAGGTTAAGACCGGAACCGATGAGGATGAACTGAAGATCGGAGGAAAGCTGTGGCATGAGCTTTTCGGTCCGGTCTTTGAATATATGAAAGAGGCGGGACTTAGCCTGACAGGTGATGTGATGGCCCTGAAGATCGGGAGCTTTCAGGAAGATGACAGGCAGATGCAGTATCTTTTGTTACACTTCCCCGTGGGTTAGGAAAGCCCCCGGAGTCTGAGCTGTACCTGATAAGGTAAGCGGATATGAAAACAGGAACACCGACTGTTTATAATGACAAAACAGCCGGTGTTTTTTTATATATATTCCACATTGAAATCCCACTTGACCCTTACACGGTGTCACACTTTATTATTAGTGTAACCTGAAATGCAGAATACCTTTTGTCATTCTGAGCAACAGGAAGAATCTTGAAAAAAGAAAGGAAGGAAGACTATGAGAAAAAAGAGCCGACTTATAAGAAACCGTCTGATGGCAGTTTTTTGTGCGGGAGCTACTGTTATTTCGATGATGAGCCCCGGGATCGGAACGACGGTCGTATATGCGGATGAGAGCGAAGTGATCTGTATGGAAGGCGAAGAGGGAAATGAGTCTTATCCCGAGGAATACACAGAGGAGATTTCGGAGGATGTGACAGCTTCACGTGAGGATGTCTTTGGCGATGAGTCTGACGTGGAAGAAGTGAACGGAGATTTAAGTGAGATGCCTGAAGGAAAGATCACTTTTTTTAATAATGTTTACACTGCCCAAAAGGTGGCTGACCTCAATACCCTGAGCCTCGACGGGATCGGAGCCTACAGCGTGATCATGGCCGGGCAGAATGACAACAGCCATGGAATATATACAAAGGAGGGCGGGACGATAACCATGAACCTTAAGCAGACGGCCAATGTATCCGTGACTACCTGCGGATATATGTCCGGAGTGAATGCATCCGTCACCGCAAGCTCAGGTAAGGTTACCAAATCCGAGGTAAATGCCGGCGACGGCGATACAAATCCCGGACTCAGATTTGTGGTGGCAGGAGCCACGGCCGGTGAACTGATCCTTACCGTGGCAGCCAATACCTTTGTTCATGAGATAGAGGTGGAATATGTGGAGGAAGTCGGTGTCAGAAAGATCGATGTCTGGGATTTCGGCGGCGATACCATGGGAGACAGTTTGAAATATAACGACAATATTACCGAAAAGATAATTTCGGATACGGTCAATGCTTCCGGCAATATTACTTCGGCCACGGCTTTTGGTGATCTGACGATCACACCGAATGCGACCAACGATTTTCTGGGATACGCGATATCACACGACTACGGCGACGGTTACAATTCCACAAAAGGAGCGTATTACTGTAACGGTACCGGCGGCAGTGACAGAAGATATATCATCATCAGGAACGTACAGGCAGGCGACAGGATCAGGCTGTATGCCGGAGCCCTTTCCGCAACCACTTACAATTTTGAGGGACAGGGGACGGCGACAGGCCAGAACGATCAGGCGGCGCTGACAGATAAGGCTCTTTACGGCGTTTTTGATTTTACTGCCGAAAAAACGGGAACATATAAGATATGGGAATCAAAGATAGCCAAGCCTGTGGTACACAGGATCATGAGATTCCCTGCGGTAACGGTTTCGGGAAACGTGGTTCCCGGAAACTTTGACATAAGCGGAGCAAAGCTTAAGATAACCAATACACAGACAAAGGCTGTCACTGTGGCTGATATAGCCTCTGACAATAGCTTTGAGTGTGTGCTCTCTCCGGGATATACTTATAATGCGGCCATATCCGGAACGACAGGCTGCTGCATCACAAGGGACAGCCGGAGCTTTGAGGTCGGTGAGGCGGCCGGAATAAACGGCGGCAGGGTTGGAAATGTATCCTTTGAGCTGGAGGCTCAGTCTACCCTGACCTTGTCCGGTATCCTTTCGGGTTTTGACGGATCTTATGATCTTTCGGATATGAAGCTGGTGATGGTCCCGGTAAATCAGGACCTGGAGGCTGTGGAACTTACCGTCACGGGATCGGCTTACACCGGAGAGCTGGTTGAAGAGGAAGAATACTTTTATACCCTTGAGGGCGCACTGGATTATGAGATCGTTTCCAAGGAGAGCATTACCCTTACTTCTGCTGTTTCAAATGATGAGATAAGAGTTGCGCGAAAAGCTGTGTATGCAGTTGAGGGCGGATTCCTGGGTCTTGAAGGAGGGATCCTTCCCACGGCCCTTGTCTTTGAAAGCATGGATAACAGCAGGTATTCTTATACGGCGGCCGTTACGTCTTCGGGTTACAGCGTAAGTCTGAGGGACGGCGCATATCTGGCAAAGGCAACAGTCAGTGATCATAAGACTTCCACACATGTGGTGGTGGACAAAGCCGCCGTGACCAAGGATCTGTTTTTTGTGTCGACAAAGAAAAAGGAAGCGCTTACACCGGTGAGCGATATCTATGTGGGATACCCTGAAAGGGAGAACAATTATGCAACAATGACCTTGGCCATGGATGCCTGCGAACGCATGGCACCGAAAAGTGAGAGCGAAAGGATCACGGTCCACATCGCCCCCGGAACCTACAGGGAACAGATATTTGTAAAGGCTCCTTATGTCACGCTGACCAATGATGATATGGGAGAGGTCCTGCTGACCTGGTATTACGGTACCGATTATAAATATTACAGTGCCAACTCAAGCGGATTTTACGATCCGGCACCGGCTCATGACAGATACGAAAAGAAAAAGAGCGGTAACTGGGGAACGGCGGTTTATGTTGATAAGGCGGCAACGGCCTTCAGGGCTGTGGGGATAACCTTTGAAAACTCCTTTAACAGGTATCTGACACAGGAGGAGATGGATGACGGTGCAGAGCCTGCATGTACTGAGGGAAATACGACCCAGGTCAGGGTAAAGGGCGTGGATGTACAGGCAAAGTCAGCTACCGAGAGAGCAACTGCGGTCTGCAACTATGCCACCCATGCAGAATTCATGAACTGTACCTTCCTTGGCAGCCAGGATACTTTATTCACGGGAAATGCAAATACACAGTCATACTATAAAAACTGTTTTATCGAGGGAATGACGGATTATATCTTCGGTGACGGGGACGCGGTGTTCGATTCCTGTGAGCTTTCCTTCAAGGGCTATTCCTCCGGCGCCCAGGGTGGATATATAACAGCGGCAAAGCACAATGAGGCGAAAAAGGGCTATCTGTTTAGAAACTGTACAATTACCGCAAACAGCAAGAATAAACTCACCGTTCCTTCAGGGTATCTGGGAAGACCCTGGGGAGCCAGTGCAAAGGTTATCTTCCTGAATACCTTTATGGGAAAAGATGATCTGATAAAACCCGAAGGCTGGTTTTCCATGAATTCCGTGGCGCCGGAAACAGTGGAGGGCTTCCTTGAATACGGAACCATGCTTTCGGACGGAAGCGCGGCTTCACTTTCATCAAGAAAGACGAAGAATACTATCAGCGCAGCCGATGCATCGGCAATAGATGCAAAGGCTTATTTCGGAAGCTGGACACCTTCATGCTATTCGGAAAGGACGGCAGACCTTGCCCTGGCAGGCCCTATATCCCTTTTGGATAACGGAGATATAAATACCCCTTATCCCGGCCATACCCTTACCGTGGCATATTCCCTGGGTGAATATGATGACGAGGGTGTTTCGCTGATACAGTGGTATGGGATAAAGGACGGCCGGGAAAAGCTTCTGGCAACTTCCGTGGCCAACACAGGTAAATCCTATAAGCTCAAGGCTGAGGATACGGGTTATGTGATAAAGGCCACAGTCACACCGAAGACTGTATCCGGTAAAACCTCGGAGGCTGTAAGCGTGTCCATGGAGACTGCGGTAAAGGACGGCTATGAAGATCCTGATTCCTCTTCCGGCGAAGCACAGTTGGGGGAGGGAGTAAACATTTTCCTGGTGGGAGACTCCACGGTCAGGGATTATACCGCAGCGGGTGTTTTCTCAGGCGGAAAAGGGAGAAATGAAGGCTCCTGGGGTGAGTGTCTTCAGTATTTCCTTTCGGATAAGGTAACTGTGGTTAATTATGCCAACGGAGGCAGAAGCACCAGGAATTATATCAATGAGGGCAATCTGGATAAAGTGGCTTCAATGCTAAAGAAGGGTGATTATCTTTTTATCCAGTTCGGTCATAATGACTGCGCATACGATGATAAATACAAGGCAGACAGATATGTACCTGTGGGAACGCCGGATAAGGATGGAATCTATCCCGTGACCGCAGGAGTAAAACAGGCCACTCCGGCAGCCCTGGCCGGTATGAAATACGGTGATACCTGTTATACCTGGGATTGCGGCGGAACCTATAAATGGTTTTTGAAGCAGTATGTGGATGCGGCAAGAGAAAAGGGGGCGATCCCGGTGCTGGTCACACCTGTGGCAAGACTGTATTACAGGGACGGAGTAATAAGGACGGATAAGCATCATGATGATGATACGAGCAGCAACAATGCTTATGTGAGGGCTGTAAAGCAGCTGGCAGAGGAAGAAGACGTTCTTTGCATAGATGCCTTCGGATTTACAAAGGAGATCTTTGACAAAGCCTATGCAGACTGCCCCAATGCCAATAAGGCGGATTATGGCAATCAGCTTTTCGATGACGCTGCCACACATAACAATAAGCTGGGTGGACTGATAGAAGCGGCAGCCATGGCTTTGGAGATACAAAAGCTTGGGGTGAATATCTCCTATGCCGTAAAGACGCCCTCGGATGCCTATGGTATCAACACTGATAATACGCTGGTCTTCGAACTGGAGAACGGTGTTCTTACGGCCTACGATAAGCTTAATGATTTCAACTTAAAAGCGGAGTACTGGGAAACATATGCTCAGGCCCAATTTGCAAAAATTGCCGATGAGGCCGCAAAGCTTTCCGAAAATACGGAGCCCGGAGGAAAGGACGAGCCCGGAGGAAAGGATGAACCCGGCGGTAACGACGAGCCCGGAGGAAAGGATGAGCCCGGTGGTAACGATGAGCCCGGTGGTAACGATGAGCCCGGAGGAAAGGATGGAAGCGGCGAAAAGGACGGAACCGGCGAAAAGGATGGATCCGGGGATCCGAAACCTTTACCGAAACCCACCGAAGAAGATATAAAGGCTGAGCAGGCAAAGAAGGATGCCCTGACCATAAAGACCATGACTCAGCTGGCCGAAAAGAATTATGCGAATGATACGGATACGGCAGCTCTTGTCAAGGGCGCAAATCCGAAAAAATATGAACTTGACATGAGGGCAGCGGAGGGCGCCGGTACTGTGAGCGAATGTGTGATAACCCTGACCAGGGGAATGAAGTTTACCGTTAAGGATGACGACGCATCGGAGTTTTCCTGTGACAGCAGGAATGTAAAGGTTTCCAGGAAAGGTGTCGTAAACGCAAAGAAGATCACGGGTACGGTTCCCGCAAAGATCACCTACAGGGCGGGGGATGTATCAAAGATCATATGTGTCAATGTGGTGGAACCTAAGGTGCTGAGTGGGGATGCTTCAAATGTGAAGGTGGATAAGCTGAAGGCAAAATGTGAACTTCCTGCCGGCAGTTCCTTTGATCTGATCATGGATATGCCCGTGAACGCAAAATTCGATGGGGCCAAAAATAAAGGCGTGGTTTCCGAACTGACGGTATCCATGAAGGCTGACAAAAAGTGGCATGTGAGCGGAACAGTTCTGAGGAAGGGTTCGGCCACGGTTCCCTTTAAGATCAACGGAAAGAAATATAAACTTAAGATAACCACTAAGCCCTGATCCCGAAAGTGACGACCGGATCCTAAGCCTTCTCATTTGTGAGAACCCGCTTTGACCGCAGCTCTTCCGGAAGGCTGATATCCTTTTCCATATTGTCCATGAACAGGTTAGAGGCCGTCATGGCCGTATCAAACAGCGGCATATGGCAGTTTTAGTAATGCAGATTGTAGAATGACATTGAATCATTGTAAAGCATTGTGCAATATGTTATCATATCCGCACAGGAGAAAGGATTTTATGGCAGATAAGAATCATTGGCATCCGGCCTTTGTTGGATTCTGAGGTACAGGCAAATGATGAATAAGTTGGAAGAGGCTATAATATACGCGACCGTAATGCATCAGGGGAAAGTGCGCAAACTCGGCAGTACCCCCTATATATTGCATCCGATGGAAGTGGCGCAGATTCTATCCACAATGACTGATGATCAGGATGTCATTACCGCAGGCATACTGCATGATGTTGTGGAAGATACGGACGGTACACTGGCAGAGATTGAAAAACGATTTGGCGAGCGAGTGGCTTTTCTGGTATCGTCAGAATCGGAAAACAAGTATGATGGTGAGAGCCCCAGTGAGAGCTGGAAGCGCCGCAAGGAGGAATCGCTGAAGGTCTTGAAGAATTCTGACGACCAGGGCGTTCGAATGCTGTGGTTGGCTGACAAGCTTGCCAACATACGTTCTTTGGCGGGGAGTTTCTCCGAGCATGGCGAGAAGGTGTGGGAAAACTTCCATCAACACGATCCGGAAATGCATCACTGGTACTACCAGTCCATCGCAGAGCAGCTGGAGTTGACGCTGAACAAGACAGGAGCGTTCAAGGAGTTCATAAAGCATATCAATTTCATATGGCCCGGCTCCTTCGACTCCGACAAGGCGCGCTATATGAAATATCGAGAGGTTTCCGTAGAAGGCTGCAAGCGCATAGGACATGGAGCCAAGGGCGATGTGTATCGTTACGACGATGAGCTGATCATCAAGGTTTACAACGAAAATAACACATATCACGATGTGGAACTGGAGATTGCCATGGCCCGCAAGGCCTTTATACAGGGCATTCCAACAGCCATCTCCTTCGGCATTGTGTCTGTAAAGGGAATGAACCAGTATAGGGACAGATACGGAGCCATGTATGAATTAGTGGATGCTGAGACGGTATCTGCCTGCATTGCGCGGGATCCTGGTCAGGTAACTGCCTATGCAAAGCTGATGGCGGAGCTTGCGCACACAATTCATTCGACGAAAGTCTTGCCTCAGGATGGGTACCACAGTTGTATGGAGCGCATCGGTGCCTATATTGAAGATGGCATAGGCCGGGAGGACAAGGCTCTTTCGGACAGGTGCAAGGCGCTTCTGAAGACACTTCCGGAAACCGACAACCTTCTTCACGGCGATTTTCATACCGGCAACGTGATTCTTCAGCGGGGCGAACCCCTTCTGATCGACATGGATCGACTGGCCACCGGGCATCCCATACTGGAAATAAGTGACATGTATTATTTCTACGTACTGCTGGGCGAGGACAATCCCGAAGTAGTTGAGCGTTATATGGGCTTTTCCTATAACACTGCTCAAGCTTTTTTCAGCTGCTTCCTGAAGCACTACCTGGGAACGGATAATGAAGTGCTGCAGAAAGAGGTGTCTGAGAAGGCGTCACTCATTGGCTACAGCCGCCTGATCCGGAAGATCCATAAGCAGAGAAAGCCTTCCGGTGCAGATTACCGACTGGTGCAAAACTGCGTGAAGAGGATTGCCAAACTCACAGAAAAGCTGGATAGTCTGTGCTTTAAAGCAATGAAATAAAAGCATGGCTTCGCCTTACGGACTATACCTGTTTATTCAGATATGTGCAATCAAGTACAATTCAAAGATTTATATTGCAAAAAAGAGACGGGATATATATAATTATCAAGTGCCATTAATAGAGCACCGGGTCCATACCCTATCAAATATCTTACAGACAGGTAGGAGGTCTGTGTCTATGAAAAAGTTTAGTCCATTGAAATTGATCCACCTGATCCTGATGATCGGCTTGATGTTATGTAGCTGTTTTAGCACTGTTATGTACTTAGGCGGCTTTGGTCCGGTCGTTGCAGGCATAGACAAGTCGGAAGCTATATTAAACGGTTGTTCCACCATGGCTGTCACGATAATGCTCCTTACCGGAGTCATCTATCTGCTCCACGGATACAAAAAAAATGCCGCTGTCTACTATAAGACATTTATCCTTTTACTGGTTCTGGTTAACCTTATGGTAATCATAATGGATGTGATCTACGCTACGATGACCGGCATTATTATCATCAAATGCCTCCTCTATGCCATAAAGATCATCCTCCTTCTGTTGTTGGCTTTCAAAAAAGACCTTGGCCCCAAAAATACCTGGATCATTTTCTATATCGTCGTTGCTGTTGACATCGCAGCTTTTGTCGTGATGTTGATCATTATGGCCGCAGGCAGTTTTGATAACGGCAACATCATAGGTGTTATTGCAGCCCTGATTGCAGATGTCACCCTGGGTCTGGCAATCCACGGCAAATATGCTGATAAGAAAAGCCGCGGAAGAATCTGACCTCTGTTTGTGATTCTGTTATGATCGTCACATAAAACATCAAAACTGCTAAAGATACCGACACTACCTGTGTGCACGTGCTTTGGCAGTTTTTCTTTTGGACAATTCCATTATATCAAATTGGAACGTATTTATGCCATTCCCCATTTACTTGACACATTCTTGGACTGCGAAATACTTGAAAAAAAAACGAAATGATGTTAATATCTTGTGGTTTGCAGTCAAAATCGGTTTACATCCTTTTTATTGCATAATATAAACATGAAAAGAGAAGATTTAAAAAATAAGAAGAGAATAGTGGTCAAGATAGGATCTTCATCCATCACCCATCCCGAAACAGGGGCCCAGAACCTGCTCAAGATCGAGAAGCTGGTGAGACAGCTGACGGACCTTAAGAACAGGGGCTATGATGTGACGCTCGTGACCTCGGGAGCCGTGGCTGTGGGCAAGAAGAGCCTGCATGTAAAGGTGTCCACCAGGGGGCATGACGAGCTTTCCGTGGCGCTCAAGCAGGCCTGCGCCGCAGTGGGCCAGGCTAAGCTCATGACCACATATCAGAAGCTTTTTGCGGAGTATAACCAGGTGTCAGCCCAGGTGCTCATCACCCTTAAGACCATCACGGATCCCATCAGCCGCAGGAATGCCCACAATACCATGACCGAACTTTTTGAGCTGGGAGTGGTGCCTGTGGTAAATGAAAACGATACCGTGGCCACGTATGAGCTGGAAAGCCTGGGAACCTTCGGGGATAATGATACCCTGTCTGCTGTGGTGACAGCCATGGTGGAGGGAGATCTTCTTATCCTTTTGTCGGATGTGGACGGTCTTTATACCGATGATCCAAATGTGAACCCCGATGCCCGTTTCATAGAGGAGGTGGAATCCCTGGATGAGCATATCCTCAGCATGGGTAAGGAAAGCACGGGGAGCGGAATGGGCACAGGAGGCATGAGTTCAAAATTAAGGGCTGCCAGGATAGCCACCAGCTCCGGCGCCGATATGGTGATAGCCTCCGGCGAGGATGTGGAGATAATCTCCCGCATCATCGATGGGGAAAATATAGGGACCCTGTTCACTGCCTGCAGGGATGATTCCTTTGATCTGGATGAATTTCTGGGAGAGCTGTGATGACTAAGGAAAAGATAGACAGGATAAACGAGCTGTATCATAAATCCAAGGCGGAAGGTCTGACCGAGGAAGAGATAAAGGAACAGAAGGCTTTAAGAAGTGAATATATAGCGGCTATCAGAGGCTCCATCAGGAGCCAGCTGAACAATATAGACATTCAGGAGGCTGACGGCACTATAGTGAATCTGGGAGAGAAGTTTGGAAACAAAGGAACTCATTAGAAGAAGAAAAAATTTTCAGCGGATCATCTTTTGTGCCAGAGACAATTTCGCCGCTTCAAAAACCATCACCGACAAGGTGACGCAGCTTGAGGAGTATAAGAAAGCCTCGCTGATCTACGCTTATGCTTCCAATACAAACGAAGTCTGGACCTTTGAGATCATAAAACGCGCCCTTCTCGATGATAAAAGGGTGGCGCTGCCAAGGGTGATAGCTGACGGCGTCATGGAATTCAGGGAGATCTCCGCCATAAACGATCTGAAAAAGGGTTATCAGGGGATCCTGGAACCCGGGGACGACGAGGCACTGCTGGACCCGAAGGAAGAGCTTCCGGATATCGTGATGGTCCCCGGAGTGGCTTTTGATCTTCACAAAAACAGGATGGGACACGGTAAGGGCTTTTATGACAGATATCTGTCCGCCATTCCCGATTCTCTGTTTTTGGGGCTTGCATTTGACTGTCAGATAGAGGATACTATTCCTGCGGATGAATATGACGTCCCCATGGATTTGATCGTGACCCAGGAGCGTGTTATCAGATGAGTGTAATGAACGCCCCCGAAAGGGAGCAGTTTGAATATATTGAAAAATGCCGTGGCCTGATAGGTGAATGGAGCCGGAAAAAAGGCCGCAATATATGCTATTGCGTGGTGACCTTCGGCTGCCAGATGAACGCCAGGGATTCCGAAAAGCTTAAAGGGATCCTGGAGGAGACAGGCTGTGTATCCGCCCCGGAAGATGAGGCGGATATTCTGCTTTTCAATACCTGTACCGTCAGGGACAATGCGGACAGAAAGGTTTACGGCAGACTGGGGACTCTTAAGGAAGTAAAAAATTCCCGGCCGGATATGGTGATAGGCGTCTGCGGCTGCATGACCCAGGAAAAGACGGCGGCGGAAAAGATAAAAAAGACCTGTCCCCATGTGGATATCATTTTTGGTACCCATAATGTACATACCCTGGCAAAGCTTTTATACAGACATCTTTCGGAGCATACTCTTACCGTGGATATCTGGGATGAGGCACGGGAAGTGGCCGAAGCCCTTCCCGTCAGACGAAAATATCCGTTCAAATCGGGAGTCAATATCAGCTTCGGCTGCAACAATTTCTGTACCTACTGTATAGTTCCCTATGTGAGGGGAAGGGAAAGAAGCCGCAGCGCTGCAGATATTCTTACAGAGGTGAAGCGTCTGTCAGAAGAGGGAGTGGTGGAGATCATGCTCCTGGGACAGAATGTGAATTCCTACGGGCAGGATCTTCCCGACGACGGGCAGAAAATGTCCTTCCATGAGCTCATCAGGGCTGTGGCGGATACGGAGGGGATAGAGCGGGTCAGGTTCATGACATCCCATCCCAAGGATATGTCGGATGAACTGATAGATGCCATAGCTGCCCATCCAAAGATCTGTAACCATGTGCATCTGCCTCTCCAATCCGGCAGCTCCAGGCTGTTAAAGGATATGAACCGGCGCTATGACAAGGAGCGCTATCTTGAACTGGTGGGAAAACTGAGGGAAAAGATCCCGGATGTAGCCATCACCACAGACATAATAGTCGGTTATCCGGGGGAGACGGATGAGGACAACGAAGAGACGCTGGATGTGATCAGAAAGGCCTGCTTTGACAACGCCTTTACCTTCCAGTATTCAAAAAGAACCGGGACTCCCGCCGCAGCCCGGGAGGATCAGATACCCCGGGAGGTGGTGACACGGCGCTTCAACGAAGTGCTCTCCCTGGTACAGGAGATGAGCAGGAAGAGGGCCGCGCTTTGGGAGGGCAAAACACTCCCGGTGCTTGTGGAGGAAGTGAATGAAAAGGAGGAAGGTTTTGTGACCGGACGCCTTGAAAACAATATGAGCGTGCATTTTAAGGGAGATGCTTCCCTTATCGGCAGCTTTGTAAACGTAGTGCTTACCGAGTGTAAGGGATTTTATTACATAGGAGAAATGAAATGATCGAAAGAAAAGGAATCGGATTTATCACCCAGGCCGCTGCCATTGCAGGCATTTACGTGGTGCTCACCTTTGTGTTCGCACCCATATCCTTCGGGGAGGTACAGGTTCGTGTGTCGGAGGCTCTGTGCATACTGCCGCTCTTTACCCCTGCAGCTATTCCCGGACTTTATATAGGCTGTCTTCTGGGCAACCTTTTGTCCGGAGCTTCAATTTTTGATGTTGTATTCGGAAGTATCGCTACCCTGATAGGAGCGGTCGGAACCTATTATCTGAGACACAGGAAGCCTGTTATAGCCACCCTTCCCCCCATTCTGTCCAATGCGCTGATCGTGCCCTTTATCCTGAGATACGCTTATGAGGTGACCCTGCCCATCTGGATGATGATCCTTTCGGTGGGAGCCGGTGAGGTGCTTTCCGTGGCAGGCCTTGGACTGCTGCTTTATTCAGTGCTGGAGCCCAATAAAAAAGTGGTTTTCAGACAGTGAGCTGATGTGGTATACTTATAGCTGTCGGAACTGCTGAAGAATCTTAAGTAGAAAAAATGAATTATGGAAAAAGATCCTTCGGCTAAAGCCTCAGGATGACATTCGGTGAGGAAATACTGAATGTAGCACACCTGTTGTCATTCTGAGCGGAGCGAAGAATCTTACCAGGAGGACGATCATGGCACAAAATCCCTTAGTTATCATCACACTTGCGGATAACAGTGTGATAAAGGCAGAGCTTTATCCGGACAAGGCTCCGAATACGGTGAACAATTTTATCTCCCTTATCAAAAAGGGCTATTATGACGGACTTATCTTTCACAGGGTCATAAAGGGGTTCATGCTCCAGGGGGGCTGTCCCCAAGGCACCGGTACCGGCGGCCCGGGATATTGCATTAAGGGTGAGTTCGCCCATAACGGGTTTTATGATAATGCAGATCTGAAGCATGAGGCGGGAGTCCTTTCCATGGCCAGGACCATGATACCGGATTCCGCAGGCAGCCAGTTCTTCATCATGCACAAGGATTCACCCCATCTGGACGGTGAATATGCCGCATTCGGAAAGGTCACCGAGGGCATGGATGTGGTGGACCGCATTGCGAACATGCGCACGGATTTTTCGGACAGGCCCGTGGAGGATGTGGTCATGAAGACCGTTACAGTGGATACTTTCGGTGTGGATTATCCTCAGCCTGAGACGGTCTGAGGCAGATATTATATTAGGATCGGATCGACCCGTCGGATATGAACCGTGGTTTCAGAGGAGGTAAACTATGATTTCGGATAACAGGGGCATGTCGGGTATCAGAGTTACAGTCATTATTTCCAGCGTGGTTACAGCCATTGTCAGTGTGGTTTCCATGGCGCTTTTCGTGGTGCCCAAGGATTCTCCGGTGGCATTAAAGGCTTTCATCGCCGGGATCCTTTTGGCACTGGTGGGGGCAGTGATAGGCTATCTTTTGTCTTCGGGCCCAGCGAACGGTATAGACGCAGTGGCTCATTCCGTTAAAAAAAGTGCGGATTTCGATTTTACCGAGGATAAGGTGCTGGTAGCACTGTCAAAGGAAGGCGGCGAGATCGCCGATCTGGCGGCTGCTGTTCACAAGATGAACCTGAACACGGAAAAGCTGATAAGCGAGATCAATTCCACTTTCGGAGTGCTTTCGGATTCCGTCACGGGTCTTCGGGAATCCACCCACAGGGTACACGCCAATTCCGAGGATAATTCGGCTACCGCCGAGGAGCTGGCTGCCAGCATGGAAGAGACCGCTGCCAGCATGCACAATATCTCGGATGCCATGGTAAATGTGAAAAATGACTCCGACGAGATAGAGAATGTCACCTCCGAGGGTATGACCGTCACCAATGAGATCCAGGTGAAGGCCCAGAAGCTGGAGCTTCAGGTGGCTGAGATGAGACGTGAGACGGACAGGCTTTACATGGAAGTGAAGGCCCGTTCGGATCAGGCGCTTGAACAGTCCAAGGCCGTGGAAAAGATAAACGATATGGCAAACGCCATAAAGGATATAGCATCCCAGACTTCACTCCTGGCACTCAACGCTTCCATAGAGGCAGCCAGAGCCGGAGAGATGGGAAGGGGCTTTGCCGTAGTGGCAGAGGAGATCGGAAAGCTTGCCGGGCAGTCTTCACAGACAGTGGGCGGCATTGGCGAGATCGTAAAGGATGTCCACTCCGCTGTGGACAATATGTCCGAGTGCCTGGCTACCCTCAATGACTTCCTTGAGAACAAGGTGGCAAAGGACTATGACGAATTCATAAACGTTTCCCAGCAGTATAATAACGACGCCCGTGTATTCCAGGCAAATCTCAAGGATATCCATTACCTTGTGGAGAACATGAACGTGAGCGTAAAGGAGATAACGGACAGCATAGACGGCATTAATTCCACCGTGAACGAGGCTGCTCTGGGTGTTACGGATATCGCCCAGAAGACCATGGATATCGTGGGGATCAGCGACGGTAATACTAAGTATGTGAACGAGAGCGCCGACAGTGCGAAGAAACTGGGCGACTGCGTAAGCAAGGTCAGGATCTGACAGATGAATCTTACTAAAGAGGAATATGATGCTTTATCTCCCATGATGAAGCACTATATTGAAACCAAAGACCAGAACCCGGATTGTATCCTTTTTTACAGACTGGGTGATTTCTATGAGATGTTTTTCGAGGACGCCGAGCTGGTGTCCCGTGAACTGGAGCTTACCCTGACGGGTAAAAGCTGCGGATTACCTGAGAGGGCGCCCATGTGCGGCGTCCCTTTTCACGCCGTGGATACATATCTGACGCGGCTGGTGAACAAGGGCTATAAGGTGGCCATCTGCGAACAGGTGGAGGACCCTAAGCAGGCCAAGGGCATGGTGAAGAGGGAGATAGTCAGGATAGTGACTCCCGGCACCAATACGGATATGGCCGCCATCGATGAAAAGAAAAACAATTATCTTCTTGCCGTTGCGTTTTTTGACGACTTTTTCGGCATCTGTGCCTGTGACGTTACCACAGGCGATTTCTATCTTACCCAGCTGCAGGACACCAATAAGGTATACGACGAAATAGTCAGATATTCTCCCCTGGAGCTTATCTGTAATGAGACTTTCTTTATGAGCCGGGTCAATGTCCGGGATCTGAGGGAACGTCTCAATATCTGCGTCAGTGCCGTGGATCGTTCTTTTTTTGAAAAGAAAAACTGTGAGGACATACTTTTGTCCCATTTTAAAGTAGCTTCCACCGCCGCCTTGGGCATAGATTCCCTGGAATACGGTATCCTTGCCGCCGGGGCCATGATGCAGTATCTGACACAGACCCAGAAGATATCCCTGGATCATATCTGCAGGATCAATACCTATCTCACTTCATCCTTTATGCTGCTTGACGCGGCCAGCCGCCGCAATCTGGAGCTCACGGAGACTCTCAGGGAAAAAAGAAAGTATGGATCCCTCCTTTGGGTGATGGACAAGACAAAGACAGCCATGGGGGGCCGTATGCTGCGTAAATACATAGAACAGCCCCTGACCGACGCTTCCCTCATAGAGGAGAGGCTTGACTGTGTTCAGGAGTTTTTTGACAATTCCATAGACCGGGAGGAGATAAGGGAATATCTGAACTGTGTTTATGATCTGGAGCGTCTTTTGTCCAAGATAAGCTACGGTTCGGTTAATCCCCGGGATATGCTGTCCTTCAAGGTGTCCATTCAGGTGCTCCCTGCGGTGAAGAATCTCATCAGGGACAGCTTTAAGTCAAAGATGACCGGGGAATTGGTCTCCATGCTGGATACGCTGGAGGATGTATACGATCTGATAGACAGGGCCATAGCCGATGAGCCTCCCCTTACGGTGAAGGAAGGGGGCATCATAAAGACCGGATACAATGAGAATGTGGACCAGCTGCGGCAGGCCGGGGTAAAGGGCAAGGAATGGCTGGCACAGCTGGAGGAGGAAGACAGGGCCAGGACCGGGATAAAGAACCTTAAGATCAAGTACAACAAGGTCTTCGGCTATTATTTTGACGTGACCAATTCCTATAAGGATCTGGTGCCTGAGGACTATATCAGGAAACAGACTTTGACGGGATCGGAGCGTTACACCAACGATAAGCTCAAGGAGCTGGAGGACAAGATCCTGAATTCCTCCGACAGGCTCATGACTCTGGAATACGATCTGTTTGTGGGTGTGAGGGATTATATCTATGCACAGATCGCCAGGATCCAGGCGACTGCCAGGGCCATAGCCGGGATAGATGTCTTTTCGGATCTGGCCCATGTGGCCGAGAAAAACAGGTATGTGAGGCCTAAGGTGAATCCGGGCGGAGCCATAAAGATAAAGGGCGGACGCCATCCGGTGGTGGAGCAGATGATAGATAAGGGAAGCTTCATCGAAAACGACACATATCTGGACAACTCAAAAAAGAACATAGCCATCATAACCGGCCCGAACATGGCCGGCAAATCCACCTATATGCGCCAGAGCGCCCTCATCGTCCTCATGGCCCAGATGGGCAGTTTTGTGCCTGCAAAGGAGGCGTCCATCGCCTGCTGTGACAGGATATTCACCAGGGTGGGGGCGTCCGATGACCTGGCCAGCGGCCAGTCCACCTTCATGGTGGAGATGACCGAGGTGGCAAACATCTTAAGAAACGCCACACCCAAGAGCCTGCTGATCCTGGATGAGATAGGCAGGGGTACCGCCACCTTTGACGGACTGGCCATAGCCTGGGCAGTGATAGAATATATCGCCGACAGGCAGAGGCTGGGGGCCAAGACTTTGTTCGCGACCCATTATCATGAGCTGACGGAGCTGGAGGGAAAGCTTTCCGGCGTGAACAATTACTGCATAGCGGTCAAGGAAAACGGTGACGATATAATCTTCCTGAGAAAGATAGTTTCGGGAGGTGCGGACAAGAGCTACGGCATACAGGTGGCGAAGCTGGCGGGAGTGCCCGAAGTGGTGATCCGCAGGGCTTCCGAGCTGGTGGAACAGCTGATGTCCAACGACATCACATCCAAGATAAAGGATATGGCCCAGTTATCCGAAGCCAGAAAGAAACTGGATGAGGTGGAGCTGTCCCAGATGTCCCTTTTTGCCACCCAGACAGACGACGATATTATAAACGAGCTGCGGAATATGGACATAGAGCATATGATGCCCGTGGATGCCCTGGTTTCGCTGCAAAAACTTAAGAGCAAGGTGATCAACAGGATATGATCAAGATATTATCTGATGAAACGATAGACAAGATCGCCGCCGGAGAGGTGGTGGAGAGGCCGGCTTCCTGTGTGAAGGAACTGTGTGAGAATTCCATCGACGCAGGAGCCCGGGTGATCAGCGTGGAGATAAAGGAAGGCGGGATGGCTCTGATCCGGGTGTCGGATGACGGCTGCGGGATAAAGGAGGAAGAGCTGCGGACTGCCTTTATGCGCCATGCCACCAGCAAGATCAGCACCATAGAGGATCTGCTCACCCTGGATACCCTGGGCTTTCGTGGGGAGGCTTTGTCCTCCATAGCTGCGGTGACGAAGCTGGAGATCATCACAAAGACAAAGGATAACATAGTGGCTGCCCGCTATCTGAGCGAAGGCGGCCTTGAAGGGACCATGTCCCAGGTGGGAGCTCCTGATGGCACCACCATTATCTTAAGGGATCTTTTTTTCAATACCCCGGTGAGGAAAAAATTTTTGAAATCCGCTTCGTCCGAAGCCGCCGCCGTGACCGAGGTGGTGGAGATGCTGGCTCTGTCCCATCCCGAGATATCCTTTTCCCTCATAAGCAATAACAGGACTGTCCTGCAGACCTTTGGCAAGGGGGATATAAAGGATGTGATCTATCTCATCTACGGCAGGGATGTGGCCGGCGAGCTCATAGAACTTAAGGATGAGGTGGTGCGGGGCTATGTGGCGAAGGCTACCGTGGCCAGAAGCAGCCGGAACATGGAGCATTTCTTTGTCAACGGCAGATATGTGAAGACCTCAAAGGTTTTGTCAAAGGCCTTGGAGGAGGCCTATTCGCCTTATATGATGCAGCATAGATTTCCTTTTGCGGTGCTTTCCCTGCATCTGGATGCGGTGTCAGTGGATGCCAACATCCATCCGAGAAAGCTGGAGGTCAGGTTCTCGGATAATGACAGGGTATATGAGGCCGTAAAGGAAACGGTGAGAGCTGCTCTTAAGAGTGTGGAGATGATCCCCGAGGCGAAGCTGGATGAGCAAAAAAAGCCGGCACCGGCAGAGCCTGTGGCCCCTTCTTCAGAGAAGGCGGAACTGTTTTTTGACGGGACAGGCAAAGACAGCGTATATAAAGATGGTTCGGGGGCCTTTCAGGCTGACGGCGTGATGGGATATGGCGATGCCGGGAACTCACAGTCTGACGGCGCGGTGGGATATGACGATGCCGGAGACTCACAATCTGACGGCGCGGTGGGATATGGAGATGCCGGAAACTCACAGTCTGACGGCGTGGTGGGATATGACGATGCCGGAAACTCACAATCTGACGGCCCGGTGGGATATGGAGATGCCGGAAATTCACAGTCTGACGGTGCGGTGGGATACGGCGATGCAAAAACTTCTCGTCCGATGCGTCCCGCCATGCCCTTTGAAGGGACGCGGATCCTTAAGGAAACCGCGGAATATGAGGAAAAGAGGGCTGAGGAAAAAAGCGGACAGCTGAACCTTTTCGAAGAAAGGCTGCTTACTAAGATCGCCGCCCAGAAATTCAGGATAGTGGGGCAGGTCTTTGACACCTACTGGATCATAGAATACGAGGATAAGATGCTCCTGATAGACCAGCATGCTGCCCATGAAAAGGTGCTCTATGAGCGTTTCGTAAAACAGATCAGAGAGTCGGGAGTGTATTCCCAGCAGCTCATGCCGCCCATTATCGTGTCCCTCACGGCAAAACAGGAACAGGCACTTTCGGAATATGCTCAGGTGATCGCCTCCGCGGGTTTTGAGGCTGAGCCCTACGGCGGCAGGGAATACGCATTGAGAAGTGTCCCGGAAAATTTTGCCTCCCTTGATGTGCGGGATATCTTTATCGAGATGGTGGACTCTCTGGCCCTTGACGGCAGGACTACGGGGAGCGATGAAATGATAAAGGACAGGATAGCCACCATGGCCTGCAAGGCTGCGGTAAAGGGCAACAACACCCTGTCGGTTCAGGAAGCTTCCCTGCTCATAGACGAGATGCTGACCCTGGACAATCCCTATAACTGTCCCCATGGAAGACCCACCGTCATAGTCATGACAAAGTACGAGATGGAAAAGAAATTCAAACGGATAATATGAGAAAACTGGTGATAATCGCGGGCCCTACCGCAGTCGGAAAAACAGGACTCTCCGTGGAGCTGGCAAAGCGCATCGGCGGTGAAGTCATCAGCGCCGATTCCATGCAGGTCTACAGAGGCATGGATATAGGCACGGCAAAGATAAAACCCTGTGAAATGCAGGGGATAAGGCATCACCTCATCGATATCATTTCTCCCTTCGATCCCTGGTCCGTCCACGAATTTAAAAAAAGAGCCACCCGGGCTATGGAAGGTATCTATGAAAGGGGAAACATTCCCATTATCTGCGGCGGAACAGGGTTTTACATCCAGGCGGTGCTCTATGATATAGATTTTACCGAGGAGGAACCCTCCGAAGTCCGTGATAAGCTGTCGGAACTTCTTTTGAAAGAAGGGCCGGAGGTGCTCTATGAACGTCTTAAGGAGGCGGATCCCGAGGGGGCTGCGGCCATCCATAAAAACAACGTGAAACGTGTGATGCGGGCACTTGAATATCACCTGACCACAGGCGGCAGGATGTCGGAGCATAACCGGGAACAGTCGCAGAAGAGCTCCCCTTATGATTTTACCTATGTTGTATTGAATACCGACAGGGAAAGGGTGTATGAGCGCATAGATCAAAGGGTGGACCTGATGATGGAAGAAGGTCTCCTTGACGAGGTTAAGGCTTTAAAGGCTCAGGGCCTGGACGCATCCTATGTGAGCATGAAGGGCCTGGGCTATAAGGAGATCCTGGGCTGTCTGGAGGGGGAATATGACCTGGACGAGGCTGTCAGGATCCTGAAGCGGGATACCAGACATTTTGCAAAGCGCCAGGTTACCTGGTTTAAAAGGGAAAAGGATGCCATCTGGCTGGACCCTTTTGAAAAAGGGTTTGAAAACGGCGGATTGTGTGATGAGATAATAAATGCCATGGGTTTTCCGGGCGATCGGGAATGAAAGCCGGAACCCTGGGTATTAGAAAACGACGATATGGAGTCGGGGAATAGATACGTTATGTATGAAGAATTTGGGATAAGAAAAGAAATAGAGGAGCTGGGGGATCAGATCTGTAAAGAGTTGAGACCCCGGTTTGATAAGATTGATGAAAATGCTGAATACTGTCAGCTGAAGGTCCTTCGTGCCATGCAGAAGAACAGGGCTTCAGAGGCCTGTCTGCTTGGCACCACGGGATACGGATATAATGATGTGGGCAGGGATACCCTGGAGCAGATCTACGCCGATGTTTTTCACACTCCG
>JAEEGL012927073.1_pt1 | contig 29536 bp, 20 predicted proteins | sample 9134231 | NCBI WGS metagenome assembly JAEEGL01 (sample SAMN16246548, study PRJNA631951) | gut metagenome | biome: gut microbiome; feature: rumen; material: fiber-attached | host: Bos | place: Iran: Karaj | collected 2018-10
GGAAGTCCTCAGCGGTCTTCTTCATCTTCTGAAGCACGATGGCGCTGATTTCCTGCGGAGTGTAGAGACGTCCGTTGATGTCGACACGCGGCGTGTTGTTGTCGCCCTTCACCACCTTGTAAGGCACTGCAGCTATCTCTTTCTGCACGCGGTCATAACTCTCGCCCATAAAACGTTTAATGGAATAAACGGTGTTGTGGGGGTTGGTGATGGCCTGACGCTTGGCGGGGTCGCCCACCTTGCGGTCGCCGTTCTCGAGGAAACCCACCACCGAAGGGGTGGTACGGTTGCCTTCGCTGTTCATAATGACCACAGGTTCATTGCCTTCCATAACAGAGACACAGCTGTTGGTCGTTCCTAAGTCTATACCTATGATTTTTCCCATAATTTATTGTTTTTTAATTTTTTTCGTGAATTAATTTTGTTTTTCGTACACCTCGGCTTCCAAATGCCTGGATGCACTCCCTACATCCATCAAGAACAATGCCAAAAAACAGCGCCACAGAAATTCTGCCATTTTGTCAGTCTCATACAGAAAAACTGCCATCGCAGCAGCACTTGCCACAAAACGAAACAGGAAAAACACCGCAAAAATAGCCTTTGCAAACCATTGATTCTTAGAGTTAAGACTATCATATGTACAGTACTTGTACAGTATATGTACAGTATATGTACGCTTCAGAAGCGTACAAATACTGTACATATACTGTACAAGTACTGTACATATGACTATGCTGGTGCAGGGTAAAACGGGGTCTGACAGACGACTGACACGAGGACTGACACGGGAAGTGCTGTCACGTCCAGAAATGTTATTTTTTGGCTTTCGCGCACGCAAAAAATAAAAATTTGTTATATTTGCACTTGTCTAACACATTTCTCAAACGAAATGTGTGCCGACGCACATCTTTATGGTTCAACGTTTTGCAGTAAAACGCACCTTGATTTGAGAAACACATATCCATTTGTTTTTGCCGTCACCACGGCTCAAAACGCAATGATGGCAGGACAATGGGCAACAACAACTAAACGACCTATGAAAACCAACTCCATCCTTATCACAGTTCTGGCAGCAATACTGTTCACCTCGTGCGTGGTCTACCATCCGCACAATACCGATATTCCGTTGCTTCGCGAGCAAGGCGACCTGCACGTCGACGGTTCCGTCTCGATGTCGGCACCTCTGATGGCAGCGCCTGCCATCAACGCCAACGTTGCCTATGCGCCGCTGAATATGCTTGGCGTTCAAGCCTCGGCCAGTTTCACAGACCCGGGCATATACCATCTTCAAGCCGCTGCAGGCACCTACTTCCCCTTCGGAATGAGCGTACTGGAGTGCTATGTCGGCTACGGCTACGGGAAAACGCAACAAGATACCGTGAGCAACCTGCTCCACAAGGTCTACCGCACCGAAGGCCACTACAACCTCGTCTTCAGCCAAATAAACTTTGGTTGGACAGGTCTTGACGACGACTGCATAGACCTTGGTTTCGGCATCAAGTGCGGTCTGATGACACCACAGTTCGATAAGTACGAAGTGGCTTCCGACGGGACGGAGACACTTGTGGTCCGCCACGACGCGCCCACTTTCGTTTTCCAGCCACAGATGGTGTTCCGTTTTGGATGGCCTAAGTTCAAGTTCTGCTTCAACTTCGCCTATGCCGCCCTTAGCGGATGGCCTACCGACGACAATTACTTCAACTATGATCGTTTCAGTGCCGGATTTGGTATACACTATAAGTTTTAGGGTTTAAAAGTTTCAAGGATTAACTGACCATAATTATGAAGCGACTTTTCCTGTTGATAATGCTGTCTGCTGGCTTTCTGTCAAATGCAGCAAAACGCGACACCATAGTGCCGCAGACCTATGAGTTTGTAAAACGCGGCGACCATACGCTGCTGATGGATGTATACACCCCAACGACTGCGCGGCCCGACTCGGCCTGCGTCGTATTCCTTTTTGGCGGCGGCTTTGTCACAGGTTCACGTACCGACGCCTTTGTGCGTAAATATTGCCAGCGCTTGGCCTCCGACGGCTTTACAGCTATTGCCATAGACTACCGTCTGCATCTGCGTGAAGTCAACTTCGACACCATCACACTGTTGAAGACACAGAAGGTATTCCGCGACGCAATCAATATTGCCGCAGCAGATTGCGCTGCAGCCATAGCCTACATATGCGACAACGCCGCAAAATGGCGTATAGCAACCCAGCACATCGTGTTATGCGGCAGCAGTGCCGGTGCCATTGGTTCACTGCAGCTCGACTACTGCCGCGCCAACTCGTTGCCACCGGCAGCCGAGCTGCCCAAAGACTGGAAGCCCGCCGCCGTGGTTGCCTTCTCGGGTGCCATATATGCAGATGGAGGCAAGCCGAAGTACAATACAGCGCCAGCGCCAACCTTCTTTCTGCACGGCGATGCAGACCGCATAGTCAACTACAAGAAGTTCCCGCCGGTACTGCGTTCAGGCTTGTATGGGCCAAAGAAACTGCATAAATCGTTCGAGAAGAACCATTATCCACACTGGTATTTTATTTTTGAAGGCATCGGACACGAGGTGGCGTCGCTATTCCTGATGATGAACGACGAAGTCGAGACATTTGTCGACAAAACAATTAAGGGCAGAGAAATGTTTTATGATGCCAACATCCGCGACAGTAAAGTAATTCCTACCAAGTGGTCAAAGATGGGCGTGTTCGATTTGTACAAAAGAAAATAATTTTTGTTTGGCAACAATAATAATTTGGTTTTCACGTTATACCATCGTTAATCAACATCTTAACAATCCATTAAAACCCCTAAAATTATGAAAAAATCAATCAATTTGATCCTTTGCTTCATAGCAATGGCAACGCTTTGCGCAGCAGGCTGCGAAAAAGACAATGAAGGCGACAACAACGGCAATAACGGCAACAATGGCAACAGCTACAGTGCCGAGATGTTTGTCGGAACCTGGCGAGTGGACAATATGACCGTAGACGGCCGGGATATGACACCGCAGAATATGCTCTTCATTATGGATGCCGACGGCACTGGCTTGGCCAATGACAATGGCGTGACCGAAAACAACGAATTTACCTGGAGCATCAGCGGCGACCAGCTGACCATCACGCCACGCAGCGGAACCCACTATGTCTATACCGTTAACGACCTGTCCGCTACCGAATGCACCTTCAGCGGCACCAATGTGCCAATGGCCGACATTCCCGGCAATGTGGTTGTACACCTGGTAAGAGCGAGTTAAACTGGAAATTACCTATAAAAAAAGCCTCGGAAACGAGGCTTTTTTTTATTCCTGATGTTCTTGGTTGACAATCACCTTTGTATTACCTTCCACCTCACCTTGGTTGCCACCGCCGTAGACACTGCCAAACACTTTTGTTTTGCCATAAACTCTCAACTCCACATCGCCTATAACTTTGCCAAGACCGTCGAGATCTACAGTGGTATATAATATGTGGTTGGTATTGTCAATGCCGAAAGACTCAGCGTGCTCCCATCTGTAAGTTGTCGTCGGGCCTTTAACACCTGTACGATAAGTACCAAGACTTTCATAATAGTATGGCTCTGTTTGGAAACCTATTTGATCCACTTCTACTGTAGGCAACGAAGCTGAATAGCCGGCACCGAAAACACTTCCGTGCACAATGCAGCTGTCGAGCGTGGATGTCACAGGCCCTTCAACCTTGCCAAGGCTGCCACCGCCATAGAAATCATTTAAAATGGTGCAACCTTTCAGCACCGATGTAACATTGTGTGTCGTGGCCAGCGAGAAACCGACAAATTCAACCCATAGACGGGCCACATTTTCGACATTGCTTGACATCGGAATAAACTGGTAATCAATCTGTGTTGAGACACCGCCGTATGTACTGTTATAAGATTGCGTATACTCCTCATGCACCCATTCGTTCCAGGAATTAAAATATAGCACTTCACTATTATTTCCAGGAAGCTTACCATTACCTGGCAAATTAATTATATTGTTTCTATTAGCCGGAGCATAACGGCTGTATGAGTTGCCGCCATAGCCAGCACCAAAATAGGTGCCGAAAACACAGTTGGTTGCGGTTGTGGTGACAGTACGTCCGCTTTTCATATCACCGAATTTTGGACCACCGCAGTACTGTCGCACGAAGCTGTTTGAGATGGTTGTATTTATATTGCCAAAAACAGGCTTGTCAAAGTTGATGCCACCTCCATAGAACTCATCAATATCAGCATTGTCGATAATCCAAGTGATATTACCCTTGCCGGCAGTGGTTCCGATGCCTTCCATTCCAGCACCAGCCATCTCACCAAACCGTCCGCCATTGATATAGCATTCGGCGTTGTCATCGTATATTTTAGCCTGCGACTGATAGAATCCGGTGAGGTAGAATTTGTCGTAGTCTCCTCCTGTGACTGATATCGGCGGATGTGGAGTGATCTTGTTTGTATGGTCTTGGTGGCTACCGCGATGGAACTCCTTAAACCACACATTACCTCCCACGTGAAAATACGATACTTTGTCTCCTGCGTCCTGCTGCTGTGTAACCCATTGCTCAATGACGCCTCCTTGGAGGATAATAGGTTTCTTTTCCCTGTTCGAGGGACTATACTCAAACTGTGTGACGCGGAAAAGGGCGGTGTTGGTCACCTCGAACCAATATTTTGGCTGCATAATACCCAGATTGTATGAACCTGTGCCACCTGTCGTCTTCTGTGCCATTCCAAGGCCTATCAGGTTCAAAAAATCGTATCTTACCGGATGGAAGCCTACACGACTGTTAAAACGAAGCATTAAAGAATAGTCCGGTTCATTGTCGCCATCCAAGTCAACAGAGGTAACCGTATAGGGCTTTCCGTCACTTGCTTCCGGGGTGGATGTATGGTGATAATTGCCCACAAGCACCACGGCATAATCATAAACAGTATGACTGGCACTACCTGTGACGTCCTTAAAAAGTCCATTATCTTTAGAACTTGAGATAGCGTCGCCAATGGAGGTGAAAACAAGTTGGCTGTTAAAAGTAGAAACGCCATTCGTATACCGTTGACCACCACCAACGGTAGTGACATTGGCGGCAGTAGCCATTGCATCAGTATTACTATTCTTATAGGTCACATCCCAATAGGCGTCGGACAGATAAACAGCCTTGCCCCAATAAGGCTGGATAGTGATGGCCGTCACCCCTTCGGGCACATCCCAGTAGGCGCCCTGATTGAAGACACGGCCACTGATGCTGTAGAGGTCTTTGTTGGTACATTTACGGCCGGCAAAATTATAGGCTGGAGCATCGTCGCCTGTGGTGAAACTGCCAGCTGTGCCACCAGTGATACTGGTAATCTTCCAACCGGTGACCACACGGTTTCCCGTATAGTTGCCGTCGCAGTAGTCATTATAGTATGGCAGCTGCACCTTGCCGTAGTTAAAGTTGAAGTGCTCAAAGTCCTTGTCGGTGATAATAAGATCAAGCACACCTGATTCGCCAGGCTTTAGGCCGGCACCTGTCGGAGCAGTGAATTGTGCGCCCCCCGTTCCCATTTGTATGGTGACGTGCAACACACCATTGTCGCCTTCGCCGGTCAGTTTACGCCCCTGACAGCGGTGCGCCACATCGTAGGCAGTCGAATTAGGAGTGTAGTTGACCACCGAAGCATATCTGCCAGGAGTTTTAAGGGCAGGATATGGTGTGGTGGTTCCTATCTGGCTGGGTTCCATCACCCATTTCATCATCTCGTCCTTGTTTGCAGCATCACCCGTGACCCACCAGGCAGCAAGCTCGCGGTTGCTGTTGAGCAAGTGACGGTAAAACTCAAAGCGCTGCAGGAAGCGTGTCTCGGCACCAAGTGCACAGTTATAGACTTTTGCAATGTTGTTATCCTGAATATATGACGCTTCGATGCGGAAGTAGTTGAAGTTGTTGACGCCGTTGGCATCGCCGTCGTTGGTTATAATCTCACCGTTGTAGATGGGAGCAATCGATGTACCACTCACTTCACCATAGAACATACAGTTCATCACCATCGTTTTAAGATTGCTCGCTGTGGTTGCCACATTGTTGTAGCCCACTATGCCACCCACATAGTTGCCTCCAGCGACATTGGCATAGCTGAAACAGTTGATGACGCGCGAAGTGCCGTCCAGAAGGCCCACGATGCCACCTACATATCCGCTGCCGCTGATGGTGCTGCTGCACGAAGTAATGACGTCATACCCGTCAGCATCTTTTGCCACCGTGCTATTGCTGGCCAGCACGCCGCAATTGTATATACGGGTGGAACCCGTTGCCTCATTGCAGATGGCACCTGCATTGGTGCCGCCACTGATATTCACGTTGTCAACTACTACATTCTTAATCGTCGCCCCGTCAGCATAAGCCACGAGCGGATGGTCGAGACCGCTAACTGTATTCAGCTGGCCATCGATTGTCCCGCGAAAAGGAGCCATAGCTGTACCGATGGCATCAATTGAGGAGAAATCGTCAGCAAGGAGATATACCCCGTTCATATATGTCATTTCGCTTGACGAATGAACGATGGAGTAGATACCCATATCCGATATGCGATAGCCTAATCTAACTGCTACAGCCCTTATTGTCGTAGTGCTGCCCAGGCTGAATGTGCCGCCATAGGGCGTTGACGACGAGGTCGCAGGACTGCCGTCGACAGTGTAGTATATCGATGCTCCCGGCGTTGCACAGGTGATGGTGACGTTGTCGCCGACAACAACGATTTCAGGTTGCGAACACAAGGGAATAAGGCATTCAGAAACATCCGAAATATAATTGTCACTGCCAATTGTTCTGACTGCTATCGCTTTGATTACCTCGACGTCATCCGCCAAAGAAATGTTGCCCGGAGGGGTCAACGATGAAGGCGACGATGTGGTAGGCGTAGTACCGTCGGTGGTGTAATAGACTGTTGTTCCCGCGGCAGCAGTAATCGTGACAGTACCGTCGAAGTTGTTTGTGATAACGGGTGTCGGCGCCATTTTTTCGAGATAAAACATCGCATTGGCCTCGTGTTCGTATAGACCGATGATACCTCCTGTACCTCTACCGTATGTACCATTGGGGCCGTCAGTTTTGGAATTTTGGGCTTTAAGCGTGTCATAATTGCCATTGTTGACAACCAGGTATATATTTTTGTTTCCGTTTCTTCCAGCGGTAGAATGTGGTTTAATGTCCAAATGCTCTTCGTGGGGTGTGATTTCAAACAAGGCCAAGTCGCCAAGGGCTGCAAGGGCAGCGGCGTCGACCACCGATTCAAGGTGAACGCGCATACGGTTGGCATTGGTTGAGCCACTGATTTGGCCGTTGGATACGATGTATTTGCCAGTTCCCTTCTGTTTAATGTAGTAGCAATTGTCTTCCGTTGGATGCTTCTCCAAAACCCATACAGCCTTGCTGATATCATATCCTGAGTGGTTATTGATTTTATAGGTTGTAAGAAACGGCATTCCGTTGTCGGTCACAGTAAAGTTATTTGTGGCTTGGTAGAAATACCATTCTTCCGTCGGGCATAGATAGAAATTATTGTTCGGTGTGGCGGAATTGTAACCAGTGCTTGCAATAAAATATATTCCCGAGTAGTTCGTCTGGGCTTTGATGGCTCCGCAGCACAACAAAAAGACCAGCAGGAACAAGTATGAAACAAGATGTTTTTTTATATGTATATTGCTTTTTTTCATTATATACGACAAACTCAACTTGCCAACAAACTATCTAAATAATAGCACGTTCGCAAGAAATCAAGACAGCTTTCGCATACTTTTTTTCAAATGCAAATATACACTTTTTTTTTTACAGACATTTTTTACCCTATGCAAACGCCAAGGTACGCATAGCTTAATCTTGGTTCACAATCACTTTTGTGTTGCCATCCACCTCACCCTGGTTGCCACCACCATATACACTGCCCCACACTCTGGTCAAGCCATAAATCCTGACTTCGACATTACCCTTGACCTTGCCCAGGTCTTTGAGGTTCTCTGTGGTGTAAAGAATATGGTTGGTCTCGTCAATACCCGTACCTATATTTTCTTTTTGCTCCCACTTATAAGTTGTTGTTGGGCCTTTAACACCGGTGCGGTAGGTGCCGAGGGCGGTATAGTAGTATGGCTCCACACTAAAGCCTATATCATCCACCTCCACAGTGGGTAGCGAAGCTGAAAAGCCAGCGCCGAACACATTGCCGTAGACAGTACAACTGTCGAGCGTGGACGTCACATTGCCTGTAACCTTTCCAAGACTGCCGCCACCATAGAAATCGTTCAAGATGGTGCATTCTGTCAATGTTGATGTTACGCTGTGTGTGGTTGCCAGCGAGAATTTTACATAGTCAATAAAAATACGGGCCACGTTTTGGGTGTTGTTCGACAAAGGCAGGAACTGGTAGTTGAACCGAGTGGAGACGCCGCCGTAGTCGCCGTTATAGGACTGAGTATAGAATCGACCAAGCCAAGCGTTCCAAGAAGCGTCGTTGCCAGCACTTGGATTACCGGTATCATTATGGGGGAAGTTTACTATATTGTTATGGTTCCTTGGTGCCTGACGGCTGTAGGAGTTGCCACCATAGCCGGCACCAAAGAAGGTACCGAAGGTGCATCCGTTGGCAGTGGTGGTTACAGTCTTGCCCGTGCTCATATCACCGAACTTGGGGCCGCCGCAAAATAGTTCGATATAGCCGCCAGTAATTGTGGTACTAAGATTACCCGTCACCGGTTTGGCAGCATTGATACCACCGGCGTAGAACTCGCGGATGTCGGCATTCTGCACCTGCCAAGTGATATCGCCATTTATACCCTCCATAGCGGCGCCTGCCACGGTGCCAAAGCGACCACCGTTGATGTAGCACTCAGCATTGTCTCCATAACTGGTGACATTGGCAGTATATAGGCCAGTAAGGTAGAATTCGTCGTAGTCGCCGCCAGTGACCGATACTGGTGGATGTTTGGACTGCAAGGTCTTGTCTTGATGGGTGCCGCGATGGAACTCCTTGAACCATACATTGCCCCCAACAAGGAAATAAGTCGTTTTATTAGCCGCGCCACCAGTTTGCCCACTCACCCACTGTTCCATAACGCCGCCTTGTACAATATAGGGCGCAGCTATTCTGTCTTTGTTGTCGTATTCAAACTGGGTGACGCGGAAGAGCGAGGTGTTTGTGCTCTCAAACCACCATTTGGGCTGCATGATACCAAAGTTGTACGAACCCGTGCCACCGGTGGACTTCTGTGCCATACCGAGACCGGGGATATTGATAAAGTCGACCCTTACGGGGTGGACAGCTTTACGACTATCGAAGCGCAGCATATAGGAGTAGTCGGGTTCGTTGTCGCCATCAAGGTCGATAGAGGTAACCGTATAGGGTTTGCTGTTGGTTGCATCTAAGTCGCCATAGTGATGATAATTGCCCACAAGCACCACGGCGTAGTCATAAACGGAATGTCCACTCGTATTCACACCCTGAAAAAGCGCATTGCCCGTATTCTGACTTGCGATAGCGTTGCCCATAGTGGTGTAAACCACTTGGTTTTCTCCGGCAATGGAATAACTGTTGCCGTTGGTGTATATCTGTCCGCCACCAACGTTGGATACATTGTATCCAGTCGTCATATCCGTATTGTACACTTTGTCGGCGTTGGGGTCGGCCAGATAGACGCATTTGGCCCAGTAAGGCTCGATAGTGATGGCTGTCACCCCTTCTGGCACATCCCAGTAGGCACCTTGGTTGAAGATGCGTCCGCTGACGGAGTAGAGGTCCTTGTTGGTGCAGTTGCGGTCGGCGAAGTTAAAACTCGGTGCATCAGCAGTGCTGGTGCTGAAGGTACCAGGCGTACCACCTGTGATGCTGACAATCTTCCAACCCGTCACCACGCGGTTGCCGTTGTAATTCTTGGTACCCACATCATTGTAGTAAGGCAACTGCACCTTGTAGTAGTTAAAGTTGAAATGAGCAGTGTCCTTGTCTGTGATGTTGAGAGTGAGCTGGGAGGTGGTAATTGCAGCTCCCGAAGGTCTCTGGTATACTGCGCCATCGCCCATCTGAATATTCACCGTCAGCTCTCCCAGCTTGCCGCCTTGGTTGCGCGGTTTGCCAGTGACGGCATTCTCGGCGTCGATGTTCACCACCGAAGGGTACTTGCCCTGCTGCATCAACACCGGATAGGGATGGTCGGTGCCGAGACTGTCGGGCAGCAGCACCCATTTCAGCATATCACTGCCGCTGTAGGTGCCTGTGGCCCACCAGCCTGCCAGCTTGCGCTGGCCGTTGAGGAGGTGACGGTAAAACTCGAAACGCTTCAGAAAACGATCCTCGGCACCAAGGGCACAGTTGTAGGCAACCCCCGTTGGTTGAACATACGGAGCCTCGAGGCGAAAATAGTTGAAGTTGCTCACGCCTTTGTTGTCTTTGTTAACGATATTTGTGCCATTGTAGATGGGAGATATGCTGTCACCGCCCGTGATATCGCCATAGTACATACAGCCGAAGACCATTGTCTTTAGATTGTCGGTTTTTGTGTATACTTTGTTGTAGCCTACAATACCACCAACAAGGGTGCCGCCGGTGATATTGGCGTAGGAGTAGCAGTTGACCACACGGGCCGTGCCATCGAGGTAGCCCACCAATCCGCCGGTGTAGCCAGTGCCTTCCACCGAACCACCAAGGACGCCCACATTGTAGATGCGTGCCGCAACGTTGGCGGTGCAGGCTATGGCTCCTACTTGGCCGCTCTGACTGATGCTGACGTTTTCAACCACCAGATTCTTCACCGTGCCGGTGAGGGTGGTAAAAAGAGGTGCTGTGAGGTTCTTGATGCGGTATGGCATCTTTGTCACAGGGTCGATGTTGGCCTCGAGGGTGCCGCTGAAGCTGGCGATGCTCGTTGTGAAGCCGCTGGCATCAATATCCTGCGTGATGACATAATGACCGGCTGCATCTGTGATGTCGCCAAGCGAAGTGATATTACTGGATTGCGCCTGCAGCAGCGAAGGCTGCAAAAATAAACTGAACAGAAACGAAAAAAAACAAAATTTATATATGTCTTTCATTTTAGCACGAGGAACCACATCCTCAACAATTAGTTGTATTTTAGCTGTTTATTTAGCTTTTTTTTCGTGATATCAACGGAAAAAAGACTTGCAAAAATACATTTTTTCAAAAAAAAAACGTCCGTATTTTTTAATTATAATCTAAAAAAATGTTAAGACGCTACTAACATTTGGAATTATAGAGTTTTACAAATTCACAACAATAAAAACCTATGGTCTAATAACTTGAGATTGCAAAAACGACATAGAAAACCAACCAACAGCTAAATAGTTTTCAAAATTTAAGAGTTTATAAGTTTTATTTACAACAATTTAGATGCGTAGCGATCGGAGGCATCCACACGCAAGGACACCATTGGGGTGCGCGGTGCAGTATGTCGCCAAGAGTAGAAAACAGGGCTTCCGCCCGACAAAAACACTTTCAACCGCCCGAACACCAATATTCTATTGATAACTAAGCAACTATACACGTTACCATTTCTCGATGTTTCATTTGTTTCATTTGTATGTATGAACATTGCTTTCAGTATACATTCCCTGGCATATGTACAGTATATGTACAGTATTTGTACAGTATATGTACGCTTCAGAAGCGTACATATACTGTACATATACTGTACATATACTGTACATATGCCTATGCTGGTGTATGAAATGCATCATTATGGCACCCTTTTGGAACAATATGAAACACCGACAGCCGCAACAATCAAAAAGTCCCAAAGATGCCTTTCCGACACGACACAACCTGCCGGGTTGTTTTACCAGTGCGACAAGTTGTCCTGCCGGTGCGACACACCCCCCGCTTCGCGTACCCCTCTCCGAGAGGGGATGGCGCAGTGCGATACACTTTATCTTCTATTCGTTGTCATTTATTAATTGCTATTGTCAAGGCGATGCGGCAGCCCATCCCCTCTCGGAGAGGGGTGGCCGAAGGCCGGGGTGTGTCGCACTGCGTAGCCCCAAGTGCCGTGAGCTGTGTCGCACTGCGTAGCCACAAAGTGTTGGTGTGTCGCACTTGTAACTTGAAATCAAGGTCGCAAAAGATTTGCCTCTGCAAATAATAAATCGCCTCTCCGAACGTTAGAACAATTATGACAAACAAGATTGAGATTATGGCACCCGTGGGCTCGTACGAGAGCCTGACAGCGGCAATACAAGCTGGTGCCGACGCCGTCTATTTCGGCATCGGCAACCTCAATATGCGGTCGCGCTCGGCGGCCAACTTCACGCTCGACGACCTGGAGAGAATATGCTCCATAGCCCACAGCGCAGGCGTAAGAACCTACCTGACGGTCAACACGATAATCTACAACAACGAAATCGACGAGATGCGCAGCTTGGTCGATGCCGCCAAACGTTGCGGTGTCAGCGCCATCATAGCCAGCGACCTTGCCGTGATAACCTACGCCAACAGCATAGGTGTAGAAGTGCACATATCGACCCAGTGCAACATCAGCAATACCGAGGCGGTGCGTTTCTTTTCACGGTTTGCCGACGTGATGGTCACGGCACGCGAGCTGCCGCTGCGCCAAGTGGCCGAAATAACGCAATTCATCCGCGACAACGATATACGGGGCCCGAAAGGCGAGTTGGTGCAGATCGAAGTGTTCGCACACGGCGCACTGTGTATGTCGGTGAGCGGCAAGTGCTATCTGTCGCTCGACAACTACAACTACAGCGCCAACCGCGGCGCCTGCCTGCAGCTGTGCCGCCGCGAATACCTGGTCAAAGACCTCGAAAGCGACACCGAACTGGTTGTCGACAACAAATATATTATGTCGCCCAAAGACCTGTGCACCATCGACTTTCTCGACAAAGTGGTGAAAGCAGGGGTTCGGGTGCTGAAAATAGAGGGCCGCGGGCGCAGTGCCGACTACGTCAAAACGGTGACAGAATGCTACAAAGAGGCCGTAGTCGCCATCAACGAAGGAACATACACCCCCGAACGTATTGCCGATTGGAAACGCCGGCTGGCAACGGTGTTCAACCGCGGATTCTGGGACGGCTACTATATGGGCCGCAAGATGGGCGAATGGAGCGAGCGCTATGGAAGCCAGGCCACCGAAAACAAAGTCTATCTGGGTCTGATTAAGAACTATTTCAACCGTATCGGCGTCGCCGAAGCGCAGATGCAGACAGCCGAAACGCTGCATCCCGGCGACGAGGTGATGGTTATAGGCGAAACAACCGGCGTCTACCGCGCCACGCTCAACGAACTGCGACTGGAGCGCGACCCCGTGCCAGAAGTGAAGCAGGGCGACCGATTCAGTTTTGCCACCACTGCCCAGCTGCATAGAGGCGACAAACTGTACCGCATCGACAAAACCCTCGACGAATTTTGAGACTAAGCCCAAAAAACACTCTTCAATTTTGATTATTTCCATCCCTTGAATTCCATTTTTGTCTTATTCAAGCAGATACAAGAAATAAAAAAATCCAACACATATATTATTCACAAACAACGCTTTACTATCAATCTTCTACAAGAGACAAAAAAAATATTTTGTACATTTAGGAAAATGTAGTACTTTTGCACCCGCTTTCGAGAGGAAGATTGCCCAGGTGGTGGAATTGGTAGACACGCTACTTTGAGGGGGTAGTGCCGATTCAGGCGTGCAAGTTCAAGTCTTGTCCTGGGCACCAAAAAGGGAAAGAGCTGACGACAATCAGAAAGCATCCCACAATCAGATTCCAAGAGCAAGGAATCCTACCAGCCCGGGTGGCGGAATTGGTAGACGCGCACGTTTCAGGTGCGTGTTCCGAAAGGAGTGCAGGTTCAAGTCCTGTTCCGGGCACAAAAAGAGCAAATCAGACGATTTGTTCTTTTTTTTATTCCAGTCCCCAGATGTGCCAAGATTTCTGGGCTTGGAGGCGCAGCATTGCAAGGCCGTCGGTGACGGTAGCACCGTGCTCGGCAGCTTCGGCAAGGAAGCGGGTTGGCGACGGATTATATACAAGGTCGTAGCATAGATGGCGAGGGCCGAGTAACTCGCATCGAGTCCAAGGCGTGGCAGAGCAGCCGGGGAAAATACCCACAGGTGTGGCATTGACAATAACTGTGCGGTCAGCCGCGCAAAGGTATGCCGTTTCGTAGTCAATCTGCAAAGCACTGTGCGGATTACGGCTCACAAAAAGATAGTCGATGCCAAGACTTTTAAGGGCATAGGCCACTGCCCGCGCTGCACCGCCGGTACCAAGGACCAAGGCCTTTCGGTGCCAGGGTTGCAACAATAGCCGCAGCGTTTCTGCAAAGGCAGGCGCATCGGTGTTGTGACCGGTAAGCAGCATAGCATCACCGTTGCGCTTTACGCTGACGGTATTGACGGCACCGATACTGTGCGCGGTGTCGTCAAGGTCGTCAAGGTAAGGCAGTATGTCAACTTTGTAAGGAATGGTTACGTTGAAGCCTTCCAGCTTGTGGTGCATCACCGCGGAATGAATCTCGTCAATGCCTTCAAGCTCTATGAGGCTGTAAAGCAGTCCTGCGCCGTCAAAGCGATCGTTGAAAAGGCTTTGCGAGAAAGAGTGCGACAGCTGGCGTCCTATCAATCCAAAGTGCCTCATTCGTCGCCTTGGATTACGTCTTCCTCGTCAACATCCCAATCGCCAGGATCGTCGTCGCCTTCAGCATTTCCACCCATACGGAGCAGGAAGTTAGGCACTTCGGTGCGGCTGGGCGAAATGCGATAGCGGTAGTCACCTTGGTCGCTCTTGCCGCTGACGTGTCGTTTGTCGGCAGGCAGTGCCTTGATCATATCGACCCATTCACCCACAGAACTCTGGATGAGCATCTGCTGGCTGTTGAACTCGTAGTTGAAATAGTACCAATGATCGGAGGCCACCTGGATGTAGAGCACAAGGTGTATGCCGTTGCCTTTGCGATGCAGCTGGGCCTTGACACGCGTGGATAGATGCAACTGCTTCTTACCCACCATAGCCAGCGATGCAACACCGTCGTAACGGTAGCCCAACGCAGGGTCGTAGGTCCACTCGATGCCTTCGATGAGAAGCGTGTTTTCAAACTCCTTGGGCATTTTGTCGTAGAAGCCCGTGCTGACATAATTGGCGTAGGCATCGGCACCAGCCTCGGCACCCATATAGTACATCATTGCACGGCGAGTGGGTTCACTGGCGGGTTGCGACGGCGACAGACGCAAGTCGTCGGCAATGGTCTGTGCCATAGCGCCAAGCACCTTGTCGTCAATCGGGAACGAAAAGCCCAGAATGCTGCTGATTTCAATTTCGCCATCCTTGCTGCCGCCAAGGGTAGTTATGCCATAGGAGAAAAGGCTGACAAAGTTCTGCTTGACATTGAAGTTTACAGGACCTTCTCCCTTCATCTCGCAAGTTTGTGTATTGAGAGTAAGATAGCGGTCGACAACATTGTCGGGATTCTGTATCTTCTCGGCCGAGGCAATCATATATTCTTTGGTGTCATTGTTGTATGTAACGTAGCCATAGGCACCCATCAACTCGTTGTCGGCGGCACGTTCAGCAGTGAGGAAAGCCGGATATGGCATCAGGTCGGTCTTGTTGAAGAGTATCGATGCCGTGATGCGGTTGCCCTTCCAGTCGGTAGGAATTTCGGGTACGGCGACAAGAATCTGCCTGGGGTCAAGATAACTGGAATATGCCAGCAGACCCAACTGCGCAGAGGTGCTGCATTTATGCAGCAGTCGCACACCGCCGTCGAAATAGTAGAACTCCTTGTCGGCTTCGACACGCACATTGCCGGCGAAACCAAAGGCGCTGTTGAGAGTGAAGTTGGCGCTGTCGGGAACGAAACCGTTGCCGACAGTTACACCGCGGCTGTCGGGAGCTATGCTGGAAAGATAGATTTTCTGTTTCTTGTTGTCAACGTCGACATAGTCGATATAGCCTTTGCCACTGTACTTCTTGGCACCTTCAAGCAAGACATCGGCATCATAGACAAGATGGTATTTGTTTTCCCTGCTGGCCAGAATCTGAGAATGCTTCATCAGGTCAATGGCACCGCCTTGACGTATGTGCAGCGTGTCTCCGCCCGGAGCGATGACAGCATCGGCGCTGTTGACCGTGAAGACCTGGCGGCAGGTGAGCTGTCCGGCATTATACAAATAGGTGGAACGCACAGCGTGGAAATTTAGACTGTCCTTTGCAGCTTCGGTCGACACAAAGAACGCTCCTGGCTGTTCGGCGTGGCGGAAACGTTCACGAAGCGTCAGACCTTCAAGACCCTGGCTGCTCTCGCTCTTGCTGTTAATAAGGTCGAGTTCCTTCTTGTCCATTTCCCACGAGAACTTGTCGACATAAGCGGCATACTGCAAAAGGGGCAGCTGCGTACGACCCAGGTCAGCATTGGCCACGAAGTCGGCGCGACGCTTGGTGAAGTCAGTGTGTGACTTCATATCGGTGGCATAGAAGGCTATGTTGTTGTACACTTCCGACCGCAACGTGAATGCTGTCACGTTGCTGTACATATCCTTGGGCTGCAAAGCAAAGCGATGCGATTCGAGCGTGCCTTCCTTTATAGTCACCGCTCCCGATGCGTATGCGCCCTCGGGTTTCAACACAGCGTGGCCAGCAAGATAGGCATCGTTGTGGTACATCTTAAGCTGTGGCCCGTTGAGAAGCTGCGACACGCGCATCGAGTCGGCATACGGATACCAGCGCTGCATAGCACGGTTGACGCGAATGTCGGGGAACACCCCCTGCTCCTTGACATAGAAAGTATCGCTGACAGCCACCATCGAGTCGGGCATAAAATAGATGGTCTTTGACTGAAGTACAGAAGTCAGATAGTCAACCTGGCCCTGAGCGCGGAAGCCTCGATAGCTGAGGTCGATCTTGTTGGTGAAGTGACCTTTGCCACCATAGGCATCATATCCGCCGCGAGGTGTCTTGCGGACGAAACCCAGCGAATAGTCAGGCTGCACCTTAAGGGGCTCAACGATATCGGGGAAGATGCCTGCCGATGTCAGCACACCATTGAAACTGAGACTGTCGGTAACGAAGTTGACCATATTCTTTACCACAAAGGGATGGATAGTATAATAGAAACGGTCACGCACATAGGCACCGTTGTGGATGTCTTTGCGGTCGTAGTAGACATAGCTGTCTTTCAAACTGGTGAATATAGGATACTGCTCCGTGACCTTCTTCAGGCCGCTGTGGTTGTCGCTCTGGTCTATCTGCAGGTGTCCCACCAGGTTGTGCAGCGGCGTGTACACTATATGTTCTTCCTGCGGATTGTTGAATTGCGTGACGTAGAAAATCATCGAGTCGACCTGCGGCAAGTCGAGTTTGAATTCGTCATAGAGGAATGTTGCATTGGTTGCATAGAATATGAAGCGGCCGGCATTGATGCGGCCGTTGAAATTGATGTCACGGTTCTTATTGACCACCAGCTCGCCCTGGTTGGGATAGATAACCACCTGCTGGCTGTCGCTAAGTACGAACTTCTCGACACCGTGAACATTCAACGCATTGCTCGACAAGTCCAGCTCGGCATTGTTGTTCTTGGCCGACGATTCAAGTATAAGAGCATCGTAGTCATAATCCTTGCTCTTGGCGCTGGCTTTGGCATAGTCCACCAGTTTGTCGTTGACATACACTTTACCCTGCGCCTCATTGTATGACACCAGACCCGACTTGGCGAGCGTGTGAATCATTGACTTGGCCTGCATAATGTCCATTTTTATGGCCTGCGCAAACTCGTCCATATAAAAGTCATAAGTCATATCGCGCATCTGCATATAACGATACACACGCAGCACAGGGTTGATCTGGTCGATGCCCTGTATCTCACGGAACTTGCGTTCTGAATAGTAGCTGTTCGATTCAAAGGTCGAGTAGCTCTGGTCGCCCGATGCACCAAGCATCGAAAAATCAAGCTTGTCGGCATCCATTTTCCAAACTATCGACTCGCAGTACATATCAAGGTTATGGTATGAATTGGAATATGGACTGTAGTAGTTGCGGCGCGAGTCGTTGACAAGGCTCACCTGCTTCTCCGAGGCTATGTAGCGCACAGTGATGCCGTTGTTGCAGATCGAGTCTCCATCGATATAAATCTTCACTGCGGCATTTTCCGAAACAACACGGCTGGCGGTAATGGTGAACTTGACCGAATTGACAGTTATGAAGGGGCTTCCGTGACGGTGGAAAATAAGTGTTGCAGGGTTCTTGGTGTCGCTGGTGATGAACTTCGAACCGTTCATCATAAAACTGCCGCTATAGTCAACCCCAGGCAGGATATCCTTCATTCTGAAGTCTTTCTGATACGAGCGGAACTTGGGGAACGAATACTTTTCAGGTTCCAGTTTGGCGCTGAGGGCCTCCTCCACCTTGCCATAGATGGGCTTGCTGAAATAGTTGGTGTTGGTGAACAGCACTGAATCGGCAGTGAATTTGGGAAACTTGGCGACAGCCTCATAGCGGTTCAGGTTGGCCCAGCACACCGTCGTCGAAATGCCGGTGCGGTCCCAGTTCAAACGGCCTCCCTCGCCTACCCACTTGTTGTCGAGGTAGTGATAAACGCCTTTAGTGCCATATATGGTGCCGTTGTCTTTGTCCGAACTGTAGTAGAGTTCCATCGGCTTGTCGACAACAATCTTGATGTCACCATTCTCAAAAACAATACGATAGTCCGTACCTGCCTGCATCTGCCACGTGCAGGAACGCGAGGCATAGAGCGTCCTCGAGGTGACAAGACCGTCGGTGAACTCAATGAAATCGGTAAAATCCTTGATTTTCTTATTGCGCGACTGCAGGAACTCGATACCGGCAAGCCATTGGTCGAAGTTGGAGGCACTGCTCGACGTGGTCATAGCGTTGAACACCTTGATAAAATTGAACACATCGGGATGCTGGCGCACTTTGAGTTTCAAAACCGTGTTGCAGATGGCCGTCACACGACCCTGTGTGGAACCGTCGAGTGCTCCGTAGCGCACACCGAAGTCACGCATCAGGTTTGCCACCTCGGCCTTTTTGTCCTTGTCGCTGGTAGCCTGGTCCAGATACTCCTGCATCTCGGCCGTCAGATTGGCCTGCGTAAACTGGGTTATACGTGCTTTCTGCGCCATCGAAGCCTGTGTGGCGCAAACCATCAGAAGCAATACAATCAAATGTTTGAGTCTCATAAACAACACAAATATGCTTTATTTATACTTATTTCAAAATCACCCTTAATAACGCCATATTTGCAAAAAAAGTATGAATCCGTTTTTTTTAGTATTTTTGCATTCGCAAACAAGAAGCGAACATTATGCAGCTATTCTTTTCAGAAGACATAGAATCAGACATTTGCACCCTCAACGAAGAAGAATCGCGCCACTGCGTCAAAGTGCTGCGAATGACCGCCGGCGACGAACTATACATCACCGACGGCCGCGGCACACTGTGCCGATGCAGCATCGTCGATGCCAATCCGCGCGGCTGCACGGTGGCTGTCGTCGAACGCACCGACGGCTACGGACGCAGACCCTTCAGGCTGCACATAGCCGTGGCCCCGACCAAAAACACGGCCAGGATGGAATGGTTTGTCGAAAAAGCCGTGGAAATGGGGGTCGACGAGATTACGCCCATCGTTTGCGACCACTCCGAACGCTGCATATTGAAACAGGAACGTATGGACAAAATTGTGGTCAGTGCCGTCAAACAGTCGCTCAAAGCCTACCGACCAGTGATGAATCCGCCCACACCGTTCAAGGAACTGGTGGCACAGCCTTTCGACGGCCAGAAATTCATAGCCTACTGCGACGGCGAACACCGCACACCTTTGCGCGAAGCCTACAAGGCACCGTCAAACGCACTGATACTCATAGGCCCCGAAGGCGACTTCAGCCCTGCCGAGGTGGAGCAGGCTCTGGCCGCAGGCTTCACACCCGTCACCCTTGGCGAATGCCGCCTGCGCACCGAGACAGCGGCACTGGCGGCAACAGCTTTTTTCAATCTTTCAAACTGAAAAACAATGAGAAAAATCACACTCATAATCCTGCTTTTTTCTTTTTTCAATTGCCAGTTTACAGCTGCACAGACGCGTACGCAGATAGCCCTGCTGAAATACGGCGGCGGTGGCGACTGGTATGCCAACCCGACGTCGCTCACGAACCTCATAGCCTTCTGCAACGCAGACGCCTCAATGAACCTCGAACCTCAGTACGCCACCGTCGATGTCGGCAGCAGCGAGATATTCAACTATCCATTCCTTCACATCACCGGCCACGGCAACGTGGTGTTTTCGGCGCAAGAGGCGCAAAACCTGCGCAACTACCTGATTGGCGGCGGATTCCTGCACATCGACGACAACTACGGCCTGCGCGAATTCATCGTGCCGCAGATGAAGAAAGTCTTCCCCGAACTGGATTTTGTCGAACTGCCCTTCAGCCATCCCATCTACCACCAAAAATATGACTTCCCCAACGGCCTGCCGAAAATACACGAGCACGACAACAAGCCACCCAAAGGCTACGGCCTCATATGGGAAGGACGTCTGGTGTGCTTCTTCACCTGGGAGTGCGACCTCGGCGACGGCTGGGAGGACCAGGATGTCCACAACGACAGCCAGGAAACGCGTCTTAAAGCCTTGAAGATGGGCGAAAACATTGTGCGCTACGCCTTCACCTACTGAAAAACATTTTCCTCACGACACAAGCAAGTGACCGTCCGGCATAGCCGACAGAACGGCCCTTGCCGCCTGATTGCACGTCAACACAATAGCAATCAGTCGAGTAGCACTACCTTCTTTTCACGATATTTCAAAAGTTTCCTGTTGCTGCAACAACGTTATTTTCGATATACATTCCTCGGCATATGTACAGTATTTGTACAGTATATGTACAGTATTTGTACGCTTCAGAAGCGTACAAATACTGTACATATACTGTACAAATACTGTACATATGCCATAGAAAAACCGGAGAAAACACAGTTTCGACAGAGCGACCTCACACAGGGTCACACCACAGAACAAAGAAAGGGAAAAGGCGGAAAATGTTTTTTTATACAAGAAATGATTTTTTATATGGAAATTAAAAAGATTTCGTATCTTTGTATTTTCACTGTGCAAATATAAAACATACATAAGATAATGGAAGACAACAGATTGTTTAGCGAATTCCCGCCCGTTTCGACCGAAAAATGGGAAGAAGTCATCAACAAGGACCTCAAAGGTGCCGACTATGAGAAAAAATTGGTCTGGAAAACCATCGAAGGTTTCAAGGTGAAGCCCTACTACAGAGCCGAAGACCTGGAACATATTGAATATCTGAATTCAAACCCCAACCAATTCCCCTTCACTCGTGGCAAACACAGCGACAACAACGTCTGGGACATCCGTCAGGACATCACCGAAAAGGATCCCGTCAAGGCCAACGCCTACGCCCTCGACGCTGTAAAACGCGGTGCCACAGCCATCGGATTCTGCGCCAAGGCCATTGAGACCGAAGAGCAGATGGCCGCCCTGCTGAAAGACATCTACCTGACCGCTGTGACCATCCACTTCAACTGCTCGAAGGATTTCCGCAAAACCCTCGAACTGTTTGTCGCCGTGGCCCAAAAGAACGGCTTCGACACCAAGGAGATTCGCGGCTCGGTCAACTACGACATATTTAAATATGCCCTCAAGCACGGCGCTTTCCGCCTTGGCGAGGACGGCGACTACGACTACGCTGCAGGCCTGATAGCCTATGCAAAGGAGAACCTGCCAAAGTTCCGCGTGCTTACAGTCAACGGCGCACTGCTGAACAATGCCGGCTCGAACATTGTGCAGGAACTCGGTTTCAGCCTCGCCGCTGCCAACGAGCTGCTTGCCAAGCTGACCGACAAGGGATGCGACGCCGCCACCGTCGCCAAGAACGTTGTTTTCAACTTCGCCATCGGCGGCAACTACTTTATGGAGATTGCCAAAATCCGCGCCGCCCGTATGCTTTGGAGCAAAATCGTCGAGCAGTACAAGCCGTCGTGCGACTGCGCCCTCAAGGCCTACATCAACTCGACCTCGTCGACCTGGAACAAGTCCATCTTCGACCCCTATGTCAATATGCTGCGCACCACCACCGAAACTATGAGCGCTGCCATTGCAGGTGCCGACTCAATATCGACAGTTCCTTTCGATGTCGCTTTCAAGCAGGCCGACGACTTCAGCTACCGCATTGCCCGCAACCAACAGCTGTTGCTGAAAGAGGAGTCATATCTGGACAAGATTGTCGACCCCGCCGCCGGCAGCTACTACATTGAAAACCTTACCGACTCCATAGCCCAGTACTCGTGGCAGAACTTCCTGGCCGTCGAGGAGAAAGGCGGATATGCCAACGCTTTGCGCGAGGGCTTTGTGCAGGACGAGATAGCCAAGACCGCTCAGCAGCGCGATATGGACATCGCCACCCGCAAGACCACCATCCTCGGCACCAACCAGTATCCCAACCTGACCGAGACGATGAACGCCAAAATAGAGAAGACGGAATGCTGCTGCTGCCATTGCGAGAAAGGCAACGATGTGAAAACCCTCGAACCTTATCGCGGCGCCGAGGCCTTCGAACAGCTGCGCCTCGCCACCGAGCAGTCGGGCAAACGCCCCAAAGTGTTCCTGCTGACCTACGGCAACCTGGCTATGCGCCGCGCCCGTTCGGGTTTCGCCACCAACTTCTTCGGTGTGGCAGGATACGAGATTGTCGACAACAACGGCTTCGCCACCGCTGAGGAAGGCGTCAAGGCTGCCCTCGAGCAGAAAGCCGACATCGTGGTGCTCTGCTCGTCGGACGACGAATACGCCGAGATCACCGAGACGGCCTGCAACCTGCTGAAAGGCAAGGTCAAATCCATTGTCCTCGCTGGCTTCCCGAAGGAAATGGTTGAGACCTACAAAGGCTACGGCATCAACGAGTTTATCCACGTCAAGACCAACGTTCTGGAGTCGCTCACCAGCTTCCAGAAGTTGTTCGGAATACTCTGACATATCTCATCAACGATGAGAGTCGGAATGTAAGCCAAAGCGTTCCGACTCTCATTTTTTTAATTGCACCGCACAACCGACAATGACATTCCGCTACCCGCTGATAGACCGCTACATTCTGGGCAAATACATCAAGACGTTTCTGCTCTGGCTGGTGCTTATTATCGTCATTGTCATCACTTTCGATGTGTCGGAAAAGCTCGACGATTTCCTCAAGAACCAAGCTCCCGTCAGCGAAATCATATTCCAATACTACCTCAATTTCATCCCCAACTTCTTCAACCTGTACGGACCTCTGTTCATTTTCATTTCGACACTGTATTTCACGTCGAAAATGGCAGGCAACACCGAAATAATAGCCATATTGGGCAGCGGCATAAGCTATCGGCGTATGCTGAGGCCTTATCTGCACGGCGCACTGCTGCTGGCACTGGGCATCCTGGTCATAGGCAACTTTATCATACCGCTGAGCAATATACAGCTTACAAAGTTCGAGGACAAATACATACACACTCACCACAGAAGCTACTACAGCGACATCCACTTCCAAACGGCTCGCGGTGTGCAGGTGACTGCCTACAGCTATGACGTGAAAGAACACAGCGCCCTCTTCTTCCAGCAAGACAAATATGGAAATGACGGGCTGCTGCGCGACCGCATAACTGCCAACAAAATCATTTACGACACCACCGACGGCACCTGGACAGCGCAAGGCTTGACACACCGCACCATAGACGGCGACAAAGAGACGATGAAAAGCTCGCCAAAGGCGAAACTGAAATTGAAACTTACACCCGCCGACTTCAACCAGGCCTCGAAAGAAATCAGCACAATGAACAGCATCGAGCTATACCACCACATAGAACACGAAACGATGCGCGGTTCTGGAGCAGTGACCGCCGCCAAGTTGGATTTCTATCAAAGGCTTCTCAATCCGCTGGCATTCCTGGTTATGACCTTCATAGGCGTGGCCATCTCGTCGCGCAAGACACGCGGAGGCCTGGGGCTGCACCTGGCAATAGGCATCTCGCTGGCATTTGGGTTCATCGTTTTGATGCGTGTCTGCGCCGTTTTTGCCGAGAACGGCAATCTGCCGCCATTCCTGGCCGTATTACTGCCGCAGCTGATTTTTGGCATTGCAGCACTGTACCTCATCAAAAAAGCACCGAAATAAACGAAAACTATAACGAAAAACTACAACCCTTTAACCTTTAAACCTTCATACCTTTCAACATATCAACAAACATTATGACAATACAAGAAATAGAAGACCAAATCATCAACGAGTTCGCCAACTTTGACGAATGGCTCGACAAATACAGCTATCTAATTGAACTGGGCAAAGACTGCCCCGCCATAGACGAAAAGGACAAGACCGAAAGCAACCTCATCAAGGGCTGCCAAAGCCGCGTGTGGCTGAGCTGCGAACACCGCGACGGAGTGCTTTACTTTGCCGCTGACAGCGACGCTGTAATCACCAAAGGCATTATCACCTTGCTGATTCGCGTCTTCAACGGCAAGACACCCAAAGAAATACTTGATGCAGACTTGCATTTCATCGACGTCATAGGTCTGAAGGAGCACCTCTCTCCTACCCGCTCCAACGGTCTGGTGTCGATGATAAAACAGATGAAAGCCTATGCTCTGGCTTATTCTATGAAATAAATCAGAATTGCGGAATCACTATTCACAATCAAAATGACCCCCACAAAAGAAACCATAAAAGATGCAGTAATCAACTGCCTTAAAAACATCTACGACCCTGAAATCCCCGTAAACATATACGACTTGGGGCTGATTTACAACATAGACATCGACGATGAACTGAATGTAAAGGTGCTGATGACGATGACCGCACCCGACTGTCCCGAAGCAGAGTATATGTTCCGCGAGGTGAAGGATATGATATCCTATATTGAAGGAATCAAAAGCGTTGATGTAGAATTGACTTTCGATCCACCTTGGAGCTTCGACAATCTGAGCGACGCCACAAAAGCCGAACTGGGATTCCTATAACAATTTAAGGTACAGAGCGATGCGTCTGCGAAAGAAACAGAAAAAATTTATTGAAGCCGCTGCCCAACAGGGCGGCAGTAGTCTTGATTCTCTGTTTTGGCGACGTCTGCGCACCAACAAGATGGCTATGACCAGCTTGGTGACAATAGCTCTTTTTGCCATTGTTGCCATTCTGGGCTATCTCATCACTCCCGACCACACCCCTTACTGCAACCAGCAATATCTTGAACTGGCATCGATGAAACCATTCAGCAGCGCCACATTCTTGTATGTCGACAACGGCACTGGAGACGAACGATGCCGACCGTTTCGCACCCTCGCCAAAGGACGTCCGCTAGGTGCAGAAGCAATACCTATATACACTTTCAAAAATCTGGGCGACAGCATCATCGCAGAGTCCTTTACCGGTTCTGTGCCAAACGACGGCGAACAATTGACGTTTGCAGCAAACAAAGTCAAAGAGATACACCAGCGCACCTTTGTCCTCGGCACCGACACATACGGACGCGACATATTGAGTCAGGTGATGATAGGCAGCCGCGTCAGCCTGTCGGTAGGATTCATAGCTGTGGCAATAGCGCTGCTCATAGGTATCATACTTGGCTCGCTGGCAGCATACTACGGTGGCTGGGTCGACAACGTTATAATGTGGTTCATCAATGTCGTGTGGTCTATTCCAACCGTTTTGCTGGTCATAGCAATTACATTCGCCCTTGGCAAAGGCTTCTGGCAGGTGTTCATCGCCGTAGGCCTTACTATGTGGGTAGATGTAGCCCGCGTAGTGCGCGGCCAAGTGCTGTCGGTCAAGGAAAAAGAATATGTCGAGGCAGCACGTGCACTTGGCTATCGCACGCCACGCATCATTCTGCGCCACATACTTCCAAACATCACAGGTCCTGTCATCGTCATTACTGCATCCAACTTCGCAAGCGCAATTTTGCTCGAAGCAGGTCTCAGTTTCCTCGGAATAGGAGTCCAGCCGCCAATGCCGTCTTGGGGGTCGATGGTCAAAGAAAACTATGGCCAGATACTGCTCGACAGCGCATACCAAGCCTTCATTCCTGGCATAGCCATAATGATTATAGTACTGGCATTTATGCTATTAGGCAACGGTATACGCGACGCACTCGACATAAAAAACTAAATCAAGAATAATTATTGTTTACATTTTAAAAAGTAAAAAAAACTTAAAAAATACACCATATAAAAAAAAGTGTGTACTTTTGCATTGATTTTCCACAAAGGAAATCATATCTATTAAAACGGAAATTATTATTAACCAATTAAAAAACAATCAAGAAAATGAAAAATGTTTTTAAATTTTTGGGCATTGCTATCGTAGCTTGCTCGATGTTCGCTGCTTGCGGCAGCGATTGGACTGTCAAGGCAACCTCCAGCGATGAGGCTATGGGTACTGTTACCGGTGGCGGCGACTATGCTGACGGCACCGAGTGCACCCTTACTGCTACCCCCAACGCCGGTTACGTTTTCGTAAACTGGAGCGACGGCAGCACCGAGAACCCCTACACCTTCACCGTTACCAGCGACGTTAACATCGTTGCCAACTTCGCAGTTGCCACTGGTGCTACCGTTGGATTCAAAGCTCAGTCGTGGACTGCTGCCCAAACCAACGCTTACTATTTCCCGTCCTACACCGAGGCAGGTGTCCGTGCTATGTCGAAAGACGCCAGCACCTATCCCCTTGCAGACGCATTCTACGCTGTTAGTGCTACCGGCACCCTGACCGATGCTATCAATGAGACCAGCGGCGAATACGGTGATGTCATCGACTACATCGAATACTACGAGAGCAGCTATCTTAACGACGGCCAGAACACCTATGGTGACTGGTGGGCAAAGAGCGCCAACATCAACGTCAAGACCTTCGATGCTACCAGCCTCGATCTCTATTTCGAACTGACTTCGGTTATGTTCCACGCCTCTGACGCTCTTGACGCTGATGGCCACCTGTCTGGCATCGCCACCGCTCCCACTGCCAATATGAATATGATCAGCAACACCAAGATGACTGTTCAGAGCAAAGGCGACAAGAACGCCCCCGTCATCAACAAGCATTGGAGCAAATAAATCTATTCGAAAATGATATCAAAAGGCTCTTCCCCCGTGGAAGAGCCTTGCATTAATCAAAGTAAAAAAAATGAAAAAAAGCATTAAATTCTTAGCTTGCATTTTTGCTGTTTCCGCTCTTGCAATGGCTTGCAACAACGCTCCCGAGGAGACCACCGACACCACCGCCGAGGACACCATCGTCGTCGTCGACACCCCTGAAGTCATCGACACTCCCGTCGTCATCGACACCCCCGCCGTCGAGACTCCCGCCAAGGTCACCGCAACCTCGAAGAAAAACAACAAGCTCAACGCTACCGATCCTTCGAAGAAAGTTGGCAAGACCGGCAACACCGCCGACAAGAAATTCACCGTCAAAGAGGGCAACCCCAACGACAACACTATGACGGAGAAGAAACTTGACAACAACGATCAACCCGCTGTTGGCAAGAAACGTAAATTCTAATTGTAACATTCAATAAAAAAAGTCCGGACACTGGGTTCGGACTTTTTTTTACAACAGACACACCAATGTTTGCTATGACAAAACACAGCATCATACCACTAATGCTCCTGCTGGCATTCTCTACAACAGCGTGCGAAAGCCACGGCCAGAAGCTGCAGAAAAAAGACAAAAGGCAGATAGAGAAAGCAGCCTACGGCTACCTTGACGCCACAGGCAACTATCGCTTCAAAGACGCCTACAAATACGCCACAAAGGAAACCCGGGAAAGAACCCTGAAATTCATCGAGAAGAACATAATGACCAAGGCCGACACCGCATCGCTGATGCGCGAGACGCCTGCCGTGATAACCATCACCGGCATCACCCTCACCAGCGACACAACGGCATCGGTGATGTTCCACAAAAGCACACCCGTGTCGGAGCGCAACAACATCATCGAGCTGGTGAAACGAGACAAAGAATGGAAAGTCAATATGGTGCTCGACAACAACCAACCCGACGTGCTCAAGAAAGACAAGAACACCGTCATCGACACCAACAGCATACGCAACAAAGTTTTCGAAGTCAAAACCGGGGCACCGCCTCCGCCAAAGAAACGCCAATAACAGCGACACTTCAGCAATTCAAGCGAGGCGCCTGCATACCAAGCCCTGAAACGGTATGCAGGTGCCTCGTTCGTTACATAAAAATTACATTTTGATAAAAAAAGAAACATTATTACATATTATTACAAAATAAATACGTATCTTTGCATTTCCGATTGTGCGGCCGAATACCTGTCAATTTGGTAAAACACAATCGATTAACCTATGTTGAACCGGCCGGCAGGGGCCACAAAAACAAAAATAATCATCCTTATGGATTATAAAGATGTAAAACCGTTAGAGGATTTCGACTGGAATGCCATCGAAACCAAAGGCGACAAACAGCAAAAGGCCGAGAGCGATGCCCGCAACGAGGCCTATGAAAAAACCTTCAACCAGTTCACCGAACAGGAAGTTATCGAAGGCACAATCGTTTCCATCAACGACCGCGAGGCCGTCGTAAACATCGGATTCAAATCTGACGGTGTCATCCCGGCATCGGAGCTTCGCTACAACCCCGAGCTCAAAGCCGGCGACAAAATCGAGGTTTATGTTGAGAGCCAGGAAGATGCCAATGGCCAGCTTCTGCTCTCGCACAAGAAAGCCCGCATCCTCAAATCTTGGGAGCGCGTCAACGAAGCCTACGAAAACCAGGAAATCATCACCGGTTACGTCAAGAGCCGCACCAAAGGCGGTCTCATCGTCACCGTGTTCGACAACATCGAGGCCTTCCTGCCCGGTTCGCAGATCGACGTCAAGCCCATCCGCGACTACGATGTCTTTGTCGACAAGAATATGGAATTCAAGGTTGTCAAAATCAACCACGAATACAAGAACGTCGTCGTCAGCCACAAAGCCCTCATCGAGGACGAGATCGAAGCCCAGAAGGCCGAGATTATCAGCCACTTGGAGAAGGGCCAAGTGCTCGAAGGCGTTGTCAAGAACATCACCAGCTACGGTGTATTTATCGACCTTGGCGGCGTGGACGGCCTGATCCACATCACCGACCTCAGCTGGGGCCGCATCAGCCACCCCGAAGAGATCGTCCACCTCGACGAGAAGATCAACGTCGTTATCCTCGATTTCGACGAGGCAAAACGTCGTATCGCTCTGGGTCTCAAGCAGCTTACCCCCCACCCGTGGGATGCTCTCGACCCGAACCTGAAGGAAGGCGACCACGTCAAGGGTAAAGTCGTCGTCATCGCCGACTACGGCGCATTCGTCGAAATCGTTCCCGGCGTCGAAGGTCTCATCCACGTCAGCGAAATGAGCTGGAGCCAGCACCTGCGCAGCGCACAGGACTTTATGAAGGTAGGCGACGAAGTCGAAGCCGTCATTCTCACCCTCAACCGCGAGGAGCGCAAGATGAGCCTCGGCATCAAGCAGCTTATGCCCGACCCGTGGCTGGCCATCGCCGAGAAATATCC
>JAEEGL015311867.1_pt1 | contig 29528 bp, 27 predicted proteins | sample 9134231 | NCBI WGS metagenome assembly JAEEGL01 (sample SAMN16246548, study PRJNA631951) | gut metagenome | biome: gut microbiome; feature: rumen; material: fiber-attached | host: Bos | place: Iran: Karaj | collected 2018-10
TAGGTTCAAGTCCTAGTTGAGGCGCCATTTGAAATTAAACCTTACTAATGTAAGGTTTTTTTCTTGTTTAATTGATTAATTTAGTAATCTATGTTATTATTTTGTTGTGCAAGGCACTATGAGGAGAAAAAATGGCTAAAAAAAGTGAAAAAAAGGTTGAAAAAGGAAATTTATTAGAAAATAGATATGTAACGATGATTTTAATTGCCTTGGTAATTGTATTAGCAATTAAACTACAAAGAAAAGAAGATAGACCTAATTATTGGGTTGATAATGTTTATCTAGAAAGTTATGATTACAACGAGAATAATGTTACAACTAAAAAAGCGGAATTATATTTCAATTTATTATCTGATAAACCTAGTGAAGTAAAAGATAGTAAAAGTTTTCTTGGAACAAGTAGTAAAAACAATACATTAGATTACAATAAAATTCTTAATTTTACCTGTCACAATAAAGTAACTAATGATGTTTATCATATTGAAGCATTTGATAAGGAAGAAGGCTTACGTGTAGCTTTATCAGAAGGTGGAATTACTGAAAATAGTCTTTCTAATGAAAAAAGCTATAATAATCATATAATAATAGAAAACCAAAAAATTATTGAAAACGTTGATAATATTGATTATTGTAGTTTTATTGGAATAACTAAATAGTTAAAAATAAAGTATTTTAGGGTAATAAAATGCTTTTTTTATAAAAAAAGTAAAAAAAGTGTTCACAAATTAAAAAAAGTATGGTAAGATTATATGCGTACTTGAGCGGAGTACCATAAAATATAGGTATAATGCTTAAATACGTTTTTTTTGGCCAGTTGGTGAAGTGGCTTAACACACTGCCCTTTCACGGCAGCATTCATGGGTCCGAATCCCGTACTGGTCACCAATAGAAATTAACGAACTTAGGTTCGTTTTTTTTGTTCTTGAAAAAAAGTATCTTTTGTGTTATAATATACATCAATTTGTGGGGTTTTATGAACAAAGAAGAAAATAATAAATTATTAGAATTATATGATTTAAATTCTTTTTGTAAAATAGTAAATCTATTACCAAATTCAACAAATGTAAATGATACGTTATCTTTTGATATGAACAATAAGTCATATAAAGTAACTATTAAGGATGGTAGTTTTATTATTAAATGTAATGATGGTAGAGAATTAACTGTTAATGGATGGCTTGAAACTATAACAATTGGTGATGAATGTGATTTAGATCAATACGCTTGTGGTCGTATACAAATCATTTATAAAATGTCTGATGATTCTAAGATTGTTTTAAGTAATCAAATGATTGGACCAAAGTGGTATAAATATGAATCATTTGCTATTGTTAATCAAGATGATATTACAAAAAATGTAATTTTTGGAAGAAAAAATCCATCTGTAAGTTTCTTTACTAAAATAAAAAGAGATGGTGAGTATTTTCTAATAGCAAGATATCCAGATTGTTATAGTTATACTGGAGAAATTACTAAGAATGGTATTATTCTTGATAGATGTGTTATGTCACCTGATATGGATAGAATAATAACTTTTGATGATAAAGTAGCACCTTCAGAAAAAGAAATAAGAAATTTTGATGGTGAAAAAGAAGAAAGAAGAATTAATAATTTAATAAATAATAGTGATTTAAGTTCAAAAACAAAAGAAACTTTAATCGAAGATATTGATATATCTAATGTAAAAGCATATTATGAAAATCTACTATTTTACTATGATAATGTATTACCACTTGCAAAAAAGACTTATATGGTTGGTAATAAATTAAAAGATGGTGAAGCCCACAAATGGTTATTCACAGAAGAAGAATTACAATATGTTAGCTTTATGATTAGATTATTTACTACTGGTAGTAAATATAAAGATATTCATCGAGAAGTAAAAGCTATAGCAAAAGATATGAATCAAGAAAGAAAAATAAATAAATAATATATTAATGGAGGTTTTATTATGAATAATGAATTAAAATATTTATTTAATGTAGAAAGTATATGTAGTATGATTAGATTACTACCAAAAACAATTGGTATGGATACTAATATTGTTTTTGAAAGAGATGGAAAACAATATAGTATTGTTAAAACTAATAAATGTATCGCATTATCATGTTCTGATAATAGAAGATTAGTTATTAATGTTAGTGATGGAAAAATGAAAAATAATTATGGTTATAAAGATTATATTATGGTAACTTGTAATTACAATATAAGTGAAACAGCAAATATTAATTTTTATAAACTATTAGAGAATTGTAAATTTGAAGATTTAGAGGAACTAGAAGCTTATCGTTTATCAAAGAGTGATGGTGTTAAATTTGTTTCAAGTTTTAATTGCCGTGCAAATCAATTTACACATTTTAGATATGATGGAATTGATGATTTAACTGTTAATGGTAATGTAGTTGAATATAAAGATTATATTATTTCATTAAAAGATAACAAAATTACATCAAAGAAAAAAATTATCCCAACAAAAGAAGAATTAGAAAACTTTAATATAGAAGATTTAAAATTGAGAATAGTTGATTCAGTAACTAAAGATTTAAATGTTGAACCATATATAAAAGAACATCTATTAGCTAATATAGATGAAGAAAAGATTATTAAAGATAATGAAGAATTAAAGAATTTATATGACAAATTACCTAGTATCAAAGATGCTGTTAACTTTAGAAAAGTATTATTATTTGGTAATATTTATAAATACGTTTTCAATAATGAAGAAATGGCAATGTTTGATGATGTATTAATTAATGAAATTTCTAAAAAACTTCCTAAAACAGATGAAGATATGATTGCTGAAGAAGTTGAAGAAGCAATTAGAAATATTTATCAAGGTACTAAAGATTTTGTTAATGATGCAAGAGATATGGTAACTGAAACATTTGATGATGTTAAAATCGCAGTTAATGATACACTTGATGATGTAAAAGAATTAATTAAGAAAAAATTAGGTTTATAATAAAGTACTAAAGAGGGGAAACCCTCTTTTTATTGATAAAAACTATAAAATATGATATAATAATAAGCCGTATTGGGGGAATTATGGAAACTAATTATACAAGACTTGATATGGAAGATAGAGAAACATTTACAAAAACAATGAATAATATGTTAGAAGTTTGGGATAATCATTCAATTTATATATGCCATCCAAACCAAATATTTAAAGAAAAAGTAGAATGGGATAATATTGATATAAATAAGATGTTTGAGTCTGGTAACTATGAAACATTTTTAACTTTTGATTTTAAAGAAGCTTTTAAATATGTACATAACCGTTTAGGTAAAGCAGTTATGGAAGAAATAAAAGAAAAAGGAAGAGATAATGCAGTAAGTTATCTTGTAGTAGTAGAAAGATATTCTTATGAAGGAGAAGATAACTATTTAGTTCGTGGATTAATTCGTGGTGATATTAAGGGTTATTCAGTATTATTTAATCCAGAATTTATTAAAGCAATTCCAAAGACTACTATTGAAACTACATTAAGAATTGATGGAGATGAAGAGTATCTTCCAGAAACTTATAAAAAAAGAAGATAGGTCATATTGACACTATCTTTTTCTTATGTTATTTTATTGATGGTGATTTTATGAATAATGATGTAAGTATTATGATTGGTAATATGTTATTAAATATTCGAGTAGGTATTATTTTTAAGTATAATGATAAAGTACTTATCGAAATAAGAAAAGATCGTACTGGTAATTCTGTTATTCCAGGTGGAAGACTTAAGATAAATGAAAGTAGAATCGAAGGAATAAAAAGAGAAATTAAAGAAGAAATGAATTATGATCTTGAAGATGAAAAAATTATTTATCGAGATACTATAGAATCATTTTTTACAATAGATGGACGTGATGTTCATGAATTATTCTTTGTTTATGAATATGAAGTAACTAATGAAGTATATGAAGACCTATTGAGAGTCAAAGAGAATCGAGATAATCATATGACAGACTATCTATTTGCTGGTTATGATGAATTTGAGAAATATAATTTATTACCAGTTGAATTAATTGATATTATTAAAGAGTAATTTATTACTCTTTTTTCTTTGATATAATTGACGTTTTAAGCTTTTTGTGGTACAATAAACAAGTTTTCTTAGGGGGAATATAAAATGGATTACGAAGAATTATTAAAAAAAGAATTAGCGGAATATGAAAAAAATAATAGTTATCAAACTAGAATTGCAGGAGATATTTCTAGATTTAGATATCCACATATGTGGGAATTAGAAGATAACTTTGAGTTTGATAATAAAATTAAAAGTTTCATGTTAAAAGATAATTATGAAAGAGTATTATCAAAAATGGCTATGAGTGATATAACAGTTTATGAGTTATTAAACCCATCGGCTAAAAGACTTCACTTATACGATTTCTTTGGATTTAAACCAACATTTGAAGAAAAGTATCGTGCTTTTAATAGTGTAAGAAATGATTATTTGGCTAATAAGAATAATGATTCTTGGTCACATCCTCATAATATTCGTAAAGTATCAATAAAAGATATTAAGGTTAGAGATGAGTTTGAATATTTAAATACATTTATTAATAAATCGAAGAAATGTGATGTTTATTTCTATGAATTTAGAAAACCACAATATATGTTCCAATTTGGTAGTACATTAAAAGGTACTAATGTAGTTATTGTTGATGATAATAAAGCTAACTTTTATCAAGAATTATTCCATGTAATTTATCACTTAGAAGAAACTATTCCAGGTGTTAATGATGATAATATGAATATTTTAGAAATATGGAGTAATCCAGATGCACTTTATCTTAAACAATTAATGGAAGGTAGAATGTCTAGACGTATTAGAAATAATAAAAGTCCACATGATGTTAAATTCTTAGATTATGTATTCTTACGTGCTTATATTGGAACAGCTTTTGCTAATGAAGATGATAAGTTATGTTTCCATAGTGCATTTGCTTTAATAGAACCAACAATTAAATTATTAATGTGTTGTATTCCTGGTGATATTAAAAATAAAAATAGAGTATTAATTGATTCTATTTGCTTTGATAAAACTGATGAATTAAAAAAATCATTTAATAATGTATTTGGACCAGGAGCTTATGAAAAGGTATTCTATGATTTTAAATTATTTAATCGTATAAATACAATAAAAGAATTATGTTGTGAAAATAGAATTGATTATAGAATGGTAGAAGGTATTATGTTTAATGATAATTCACTAGTACCAACAGTAATTAGTGGTGATGTTGTTAAATATATTTGGGAAAATGAAGAAGTTAATCAAGATAAAGATTATATAATTAACTTAATTGAAGATGCTTCTAAATTAGCTAGAGAAGATGGTAATAAAATTACTATGGAGAATATAAAAGAATACATGGGGAAGGTGAAATAATGAGAATATTACTTTGTTATCCACCGGTTAGTGAAGAATACGATAAAATAAGAGATGCTGGTGTTACACCACACTTGAGTTTATTGTGTTTAGCTAGTCATATTAAGAGTAAATTTGATGATGTTGAAGTAGATATTATTGATGGTCATCATGATGATAGAGAAGAAATTAAAAGAAGAATAGTTAAAGGTAATTATGATGCTATTGGTTTTAGTGTTGATTTTACTAACTATATTTCATCAGTTAAATTAGCTAACTTTGCTAAAGAAGTAAATCCTAATACTAAAATAGGATGTGGTTCTAATCATGCATCTAATATGTATAAACAAATACTTACTAATCAAAAATCATATGACTTTGTAGGTATAAATGATGGTGAAGAAGAATGGGAATATTTAATTAAATATTTAAAAGGTGAAGCTAAGATTACTGATATACCTAACTTTGCATATCGTGAAAATGGAGAAATTAAAGTTAATCCAATTCGTGTATTTGATTTAAAGAAACAAGTTCCTGTTGATTATGAACAAGTTGATTTAAATAAATACTTTGAAATACAAAAAGAAGTATTTGGAGAAAACTTTAGAATGCTTCAATTTACTTCACAAAGAGGTTGTGCTAATAAACCATTATGTGTTTTCTGTGGAAGATTTGATGATGGTATGAGATTTAGAGATCCTAAAGAATATGCTAAAGAAGTTGTTTATTATACTGAAAAATATAATTTAACTGAAGTATGGGATAGAAGTGATTCATTTATTCAAAATGTTAATTGGTTAAAAGAATTTGCAACAGAACTTAATAAATTAACTGATCGTTTCTCTAGTGGAAAAACAACATTTAAAACATATTCAAGAGCTGATCAATTATTAAGACAAGATGTTATTGATGTATTAAAAGCATTACACTTTAGAATGGTATTCATTGGTTATGAAGCTGGTGATGATCGTATACTTAAAAATATTGGTAAACATTCTAATCTAGATACATATTATAAAGCTACTAAGAATGTTTTAGATAATGGTATAGATATTGATGCAAGTTTTATTGTTGGATTACCAGGAGAAAATAAAGAAAGTTTAAATAATCATATTAAGTTTGTAAGAGATTTAGTATCTATGGGATTAGATAAAATTAGAGTTAATAGATTATTAGTTTTACCAGGTACACCACTATATCGTAAGATAGTAGAAAAATATCCAGAAATTGGTAAAATGGATATTGTACCAATGGAAGATTTACAAAGATTAGTATTTAAAACTGATTTATATGATTTAAGTGATTTTAATAATAGTGTTGATGAATTCTTAGATGCTATTAATAAAACAGCTGATACTATGACTGGTATTGTTAAAGAAATAGATGGTGCTGTAGAAGGTTATGGCCATGGTAAAGGTCATAATATCTTAGATGGTGATGAATTAAGTTTGAAAGGAAAGGGAAAATAAAATGAAATTTGAAGATAACTTTTTTCGTACTAGCGATGGAGCTATAATATATTTTGAAGATTATAATAAAGAAAATGATGATGTAATAGTACTTATTCCAGGATTTTGTTGTACTACTAAATTTTTTGAGAATAACATTGGTGAATTAAGCAAAAATCATCGTGTTATTACATTTGATCCACGTGGTCAAGGTAAATCATCAAAAGGATTAGAAGGACATACAGTAGCTCGTAATTGTCAAGATATTAAAGAATTATTAGAGCATTTAAATGTTGATAAAGTAACTATGTTAGGTTGGTCAATGGCAGGACAATTTATTGTTAAGTATTTTGATATGTTTAAAGATTATCGTGTTAAAGCACTAGGTTTAATTGATTGTCCACTTGGTGCTGCTTATGATGAAGATTGGAATGCACATGGATTAAAAGGATTTAATATTACTCGTTTCAATCAAAAAATGAATGCTAGTTATAAAGATAATGAAGCTTATTGTACTAAATTTGCTCATATGATGTATGATGGTATAGATGAAACTAAAATAGAATGGGCAACTAATGAAATGATTCAAACACCAACATGGATTAGTTTTGCAATATATTATGATTTAGTAATGCAAAATGGGTTTGATTTACTAGAGAAAATTGATGTACCAATGGTATTCTTTGGTGCTAATGGAACTGTTACTGCTAATGGAAAAGAATTAGCGGAGAAATGGTATCCTATGTATGCAAAAAATGTTCCATATTGTGAATGTTATGGATTTAATCATGGTGGACATGTATTCTTCCATGTATATCCAGAAGAATTTAATGAAAAAGTATTACATTTCGTTGATAAAGTAAATGAAATGAATAAAGGAAAAACAAAATAAAAAGAGTTTTAAACTCTTTTTTTATTAATTTACAAAAATAATAGTTTATGATATAATATATCACTTGTTTAGGGGTGCAAAATGGCAATAATGTTTAAGAAAAAGGAAAATAGTCCTATTAATGATTTATTAGATACTTTAGCAATAGAATCAGATAATTATAAATCAGATAAAAGAGTTGATGAACTATATAATGAAATTACTAGTGATAATTATGAATCATTTATTAAAGAATCTTTTAATATAGCTAAAAAAGCACCCATTGAATTAGATATTTTAAAAAGTACAATATCAAGATATGATTATATGACTAGGGATTATTTTAAAAGAAAAACAAAATATGGTTTTGAAGTAATAACAACTGAAAATATTAGAGTACATGGTTATAGCTATGCTTATCTATCTAACTTAGAATATGAAATGATTATTAGAGAACTTTATGATATAAAAAATGAACTTATTATTCGTAGAGAAGCTTTAAATAAGTTTGTTGAAAAAGAAATGAAAACATGTAAAAAAATTGATAAACTAACATCAGCTAAAGAAATATTAGATGCTTTAGTATTAAAAGTAAGTGCAAGTATTCTTAATGCAACTATTATTATTAAAGATAAAAATCCTCTTAAAGATAAACAAGCTTTATTGCCAATAATAGATAATAAACTAGATAAGAATAATAATGAAACTTATATTGAGGTAGCTAAAAGGTTAGAAAGTGAATTGACTTTGTTAACAGAGTATCATCTACCACGAGAATTAAGATTATATCTATATAAAGAATTAGAAAAGATTATGTATAATATTGAAGGAAAGCATTATAGAAAAGAATATTATCATGATATTTACGAAGGTCAAGAATTAACCAAGAAAGAAATTAAAGCAAGGTTTAAATATAGTACGGATGCGAGTAATAGAAATGATTGGGGTTGGATTACTTATCATGTCTCAGTTGAAGATATGAAACGCATTTATAAAATAGTTGCTGATTGTTATCATAAACGTGAACTATATCGTATTGAGCATTTTAATGATTATGAAAAGTATATAGAGTCAATGAATGAAGTAATTGATAAGTATTCGTCTTGTTTACCAACACAATGGGATATGGATGAATTTAATGAAAAATTTGAAGAATTTACTCGTAATGTAGGAGATTATTTAAAATTTTATGTTGGAGGTCATAAATTCAATCATGAAAAGGTTCAATCGGATGAAGATCTAAATGTTGTTTATAATAAATACTATTTTCTAACTCTTATTTATGCATCAGTTTATGGGGATGAAAAACTAGATTGGAAAATGCGTAAGTTATCGGAAGATTGTGAATTTGCTTTACCTCATCATAAAACTTATGATTACCATTACTATATTATGGAATGGTTAATCTCTGAAGTTGAAAAAAATATAATGTTGTTTTTAAAATGGAGTTTAGCAAAGATAAAGAAACTCAAGATTTATATAATTCGGTATATAGGAAGGATTATAGTCCAAGAAATAGTACACCACAACCAGATGATTATATGAAGTTTGAAAGATTAATATTGATTTCTCGAGATCCAGAAATGACTAAAGACCTTTTTATGTTAATTAATGGAAATGAAGATTTTATTAATATATATTTTAAGAAAAGTTATGAGATTAATCTAGATAAATATTTAGAAAAATATGTAAAAATAAATTATGATTATAATTTTAGTTCTATTACTGATGTATCTTTAGAAGAGATTTATTATATTTTACAATATATTGTTCCTAATAATGCCTTTTCTTTAGTTTGGAATGATTATGATAATTTTTATACAAAAGGTTATAAAGATCAGAAGATATGTGATAAAGAACATGCTAACTTTTTAATGCAAATAGCACAAAAGAAACTAGAGAAAAACTTTGATTCAAGAATATTAGTTATACCAAAATCTATTAAATTAGATAAACTTAATGTTAGTCATTTAGCTAGTGTTAAAGATAAATTAGCTTTATATATAAGTACTAATGATCAATTTACAAGGTTTATTTCTAATACTAAAGATAGATATGATTATGAGTATATAATTATTAATGATGAAGTATATAATAGTATTTCTAAAGAAGAAATGATAAAAGCTAATAATTTAAATCTTGTGGTAATTCCTAATATTTCTCATTATGATGAAATATCAAAATATCTTGATAATGAACTTGAAAAAGAAGATAAAGGAAATAAGTTAGTAAAGAGTATTTAAATACTCTTTTTTTTATAAAAATAATGCCAACGTTCTTTTATTATTTTTCTTTCTATGCTATCATATTATTAGTAGGTGATAGAGTGAATTTAGAGGTAATAGTTAATGATTATTTACTAGCTTGGTATATATTATATGGAGCAAGTTTATCAAAGGAAATAGATCGTTTTAAAAAGAATTTATTTACAAAATATAAGAAAGAATATAATTTCTGTTATAAAGACAGAATGGAAATACTTAAATATGGTAAAGATTTTATTCCAGATAATGATATATTATATAATGCAGTTTTAACAAGTAGTTTATTTAAAACACTAAAAAAAGAAACTATTAAACATCGTAATAATATAGAAAAAGTATGGGAAAGTAGTCGTGAAACTATTAATACACATATTAATAATATTATTAGATTACCATTCCCTAAAATAGTACATGTTTATGTTATTCATCCAAGATTTGAAATAACTGAGTATGTTAAAGATTTAAAATGTATAGTTTGGGGTAGTGAAAAAGATAAATATGATGTATTAACTATTTTCTTAAGTTTAATAACTAAAGGTTTGTTAATTGAAAGTGATGATAATTTTACTAATAATAAAGAAATACTTAATTCAATAGTAGAACTTTCAGTTGTTAATGAAATAGGTAAATCACTTAGTAAAAGTTTTAACTATGATTTAGGTAATCCAGTTTTAAAGATAATTAAAAGACAAATATACCCATATTGGTTAATGTATTTGGGTTATGTTGATAAAGAGAAATTATTAAATAAAATGATAGATGATAAAATTGGATTTGATTTAGAAAAATATCCAATTGATCGTAGTTTAAAGAAAATGAATTTAAAAGTATTTACTGAATATTGTATTAAGAATAGTCGTAATATATTAAAATTAAATAATATAATTAAAATTGAGAAAAAAGAAGATGTTGAAGTAATTTAAGGAGTACTATGGATAAGAAATTAGAAGAATTATTAAATACAATTAATTTTCCAGAAGAAGAATATTCTTCTTTTTTCAATGTGTCTTTAAAAAGAGTTAAAGTAAGTAAAAATAACATGAGAATTATTTTAAAAAGTGAGACTCCTTTAAAGTTAGAAACTTATTTAAAACTTAATGAATTACTTAATAAATATTTTAATACAGATTGTGTATTAGAAATAGATGCCGAAAAGGAAGATTTAAGTAATATCAGGGACTGTTATAATTATGCAGCTTCTTTTTCTGTTGTATCTCTTTTAAAAGATCGATTAAAGAATAATTATAATAGTTATTATATTGAGTTTAATAATGAAAATGAACAAAGACAATGTAATGGTGATGTAGATAAAGTTAATGATATTCTAGAATTAATGGGTTATAAAAGATTAGAAGTAATGGTTAATGAATTTAATCGTGGTAAAGTAGAAAAACAAATAAGTAAAGATTTAGAAGTTAAAGTAAAAGAAGAAGTAACTGTTGAACCAACTGTAGAAGATAAATTTAAACCACGTCCAAAGAAATATAAAACAGTAGAAGATGAAAGAGTAGTTTATGGTAAATTAATTGAAGAAGATATTAGAGAAATTAATTCTATTGTTGGAGAAGATGTTGATATTGCTTTAGAAGCTGAAGTATTTGGTATAGAATCTTTTGAATCAACTAAGACTGAATTTAAAATAATTACTTTAAAAATAACTGATTACTCTAGTAGTATTTATGCAAAACTATTTACTAATAATAAAGAAGAGTTTGAAAAATATTTATCTATTTTAAAAGAAGGTAGTTGGTATAAATTCTTTGGATATACTAAATATGATAGTTTCTCAAGAGGAGATTTAGTATTTAATATTCAAAGTATTAATTATTCTGATCATGTTAAAGAAGAAATAGTTGATGATGAAGAAGAAAAAAGAATAGAACTTCATGTTCATACAATGATGAGTGCAATGGATGGAGTAGTAGGTGTTGATCTTACTAAACATACAATCGATATTGTTGATAAAGCTATTAAGTGGGGTCATAAAGCAGTAGCTATTACTGATCATGATGGATGTCAAGCTTTCCCAATTGCTTATAGTACAGTAACTGGATACAATAAAGGTAAAAAGAAAGCTGATCATTTCAAAGTATTATATGGTACTGAATTAACCCTTGTTGATGATAATGTTGAAATAGTTAAAAGAAGTAATGATAGTGTATTACTTGATAATGAATATGTTGTGTTTGACTTAGAAACGACTGGTTTTAATGCAGCTAATGGTGATTCTATTATTGAAATAGGTGCGGTTAAACTTAAACATGGTGAGATAGTTGATAAGTTTGATATGTTAATTAAACCACCTCAACCAATATCAGAAAGAATTACTAATGTAACTAGTATAACTAATGAAATGGTAGAAGATTGTCCAAATGAAGAAACGGCTGTTAAAGAGTTTATTAAGTGGGCAGGGGATTTACCAATGGTTGCTCATAATGCTAAGTTTGATACTAGTTTTATTGAACAAGCTTATAAAAAATATAAATTAGGTGAATATACTAATCCTATTATTGATACTTTAGCTTTATCAAGAACACTAGATCAAGATGCAACAAGACATGGATTATCTTATATTACAAAAAGATATGATGTTCCTTTTGATGAAGAATCTCATCATAGAGGTGATTATGATGCGTTAGCAACAGCTTTGGTATTCCATAAAATGTTAAAGAAATTAGATAGTCTAAATATTATTAAAATTAGTGATTTAGATAAATTAGTTAATAAAGATGATATTCATAAAATTGGTCGTAGTTATCATGTTAATTTGTTAGTTCAAAATAAAGTTGGTTTGAAGAATTTATTTAAAATAATTTCTATTGCTAATACAAAACATTTTTATCGTAGTGCAAGAATACTTCGTAGTGAACTTGAAGAATTACGTGAAGGAATATTAGTTGGTAGTGGTTGTTATGAAAGTGAAGTATTTACTGAAGCTCGTAGTAAAACTGATGAAGAGTTACGTGAGATTATTGGTTTTTATGATTATGTAGAAGTGCAACCACCAGAAGTATATAATCATTTGATTCAAACAAGTGATTTCTTAAATGAAGAAGAGTTAATTAATAATATTAAGAAAGTTATTAGAGTAACTAATGAATCAGGTAAAATAATTGTAGCAACTGGTGATGTACATCATCTTCTTCGAGAAGATAAAATATATCGTGATATTATAATTAATCAAAAAAATCCTGGTGGAGGACTACATCCACTAGCTAAGAAAGATATTAAAGAAATACCTAGTCAACATTTTAGAACTACTAAAGAAATGTTAAATGATTTTGCTTTCTTAAAAGATGAAAGTTTAATACGTGATTTAGTTATTTATAATACATGGAAAATAGCTGATTTAATAGAAGAAGTAGAAGTTATTATTGATACTGGTGGTATACCATTTTCTCCTAAGTTTGATCATTCTCGTGAAGATGTTTGTGATATGGTATATAATAAAGCTCATTCAATATATGGAGATAAATTACCACATATTATTGAAAAGAGAATAGCCCAAGAATTATATGGTGATAAGATACTTGATTTAGCAACTATTGAAGCAAAGAGATTATATCAAGAATATGATGATGAAAAATTCTATGAAACTTTAAATAGTATTGTTAAAGAAGGTTATGATAAAGTATTTGAATTAACTAAAGAATTAGTAACAAATGATTTAAAAGAACAAAATACTGATGAATCTAATGAAATATTAAATGATTCGAAGAAATTAGATAAAGAAACTAAAAAACTACTTGGTGGTATTATTGGTGGAGGTTTTGATGTAATTTACTTAATTGCTCAAAAACTTGTTAAACACTCTAATGATGAAGGCTATTTAGTTGGTTCCCGTGGATCAGTTGGATCTAGTTTCGTTGCAACTATGATGGGTATAACAGAAGTTAATCCATTGCCTGCACATTACTTATGTAAACATTGTAAGAAGAGTATTTTTGATGATGAAGAGGGAAAAGCTTTATCAATTAATTATTCCGCAAGTGGTTATGATTTACCAGATAAAGTATGTCCAGAATGTGGAAAAGAAATGTCTAAAGAAGGACAAGATATGCCATTTGCAACATTTTTAGGATTTAATGCAGATAAAGTACCTGATATTGATCTTAACTTCTCAGGTGATAATCAAGCATCCGCTCATGCTTATACAAAAGTATTATTCGGTGAAGATAATGTTTATCGTGCTGGTACTATATCAACAGTAGCTGATAAAACAGCTTATGGTTTTGTACTAGGATATTGTCGTGATAAAGGAATAGATAATCTACATCCTGCAGAAGTAGAAAGATTAGCTTTAGGTTGTACTGGTGTTAAAAGAACTACTGGTCAACATCCAGGAGGAATTGTTGTTATTCCAAGTTATATGGATGTTTTTGATTTTACTCCATATCAATATCCAGCTAATGAAACAACAGCGGCATGGCGTACAACTCACTTTGATTATCATGCAATTGATCAAGATGTTTTAAAACTTGATATACTAGGTCACGATGATCCAACAATTCTTCGTATGTTACATGACTTATCAGGTCTTGATGTAACAGAACTACCTATGAGTGATAAGAAAGTATTAAGTTTACTACAAAGTCCAGAAGCTTTAGGTGTTACTAAAGAACAAATAGATTGTGAAACTGGAACATTAGGTTTACCTGAACTTGGTACTAATTTCGTTATTAATATGTTAGTAAAAGCTAAACCAAAAACTTTTGGTGAAATGGTTAAAATATCAGGATTATCACATGGTACTGATGTATGGAGTGGTAATGCAGAAAAATTAATTGAAGATAAAGTTTGTGAATTTAGTGAAGTTATTGGTTGTCGTGATGATATTATGTTATATTTATCAAATCATGGAATGAAACCAAAAGATGCTTTTAAGATAATGGAATTTGTTCGTAAAGGAAAAGCTAAAAAGGATCGAGCTGGTTGGGCTGAATGGAAAGCTAAAATGCAAGAAGCAGGAATAGTTGATTGGTATATTGATTCTTGTGAAAAGATTCAATATATGTTCCCAAAAGCTCATGCTTGTGCTTATGTTATGAGTGCAATGAGAATTGCTTGGTTTAAAGTTTATCAACCAATTAATTATTACGCAGCATATTTTTCAATTCGTGAAATAGATTTTGATATTGATGCAATGATTGATGGCTTTGATGCAATAAATAGAAGAATAAATGATTTAGAAGGAAAAGGTTATGAAGCTAGTAAAAAAGAACAAAGTGTTCTTGGCTGTTTATTAATATGTCGTGAAGCAGCTGCTCGTGGAATTGTCTTTGATTCTATAAGTTTAGATAAATCTGATTCTAAAAACTTTGTTGTTGGTGAAAACGGACACTTAATCCCACCATTTAGAACAATTGATGGACTAGGTGAAACAGTAAGTAATGCTATAGTAGCAGAAAGAGAAAAGAGACCTTTCTTAAGTATTGAAGACTTACAACAAAGAGCTAAGATTAGTCAAACATTAATTGATAAATTGCGTGATATGCATATCTTAGATGGATTACCAGAATCCAGTCAATTATCATTATTTTAAAAATAAAAAAACGAGTTTAAACTCGTTTTTATTGTGCATATATATCTGCATTATAAGAATGTTGTTCTTTTTCTTTACTTAATAATTCTTCATCATCAATTAAGAAGAAAGCATCATCTAATATTGGTTTACCATTAGTAGTAATTGGATCATCCCAAGTTAGATCAAGATGTAACCAATCATCATTTATTTTAACATAATTCCAAATGTGATTTTCTGTAGCTATTTTATAATTAGGTATTTTAAATTTCTCTAAGAATAACATCATTGCATCAGTATAACCACCACATAAACCATATTTTTCAATTAATACACCATAAGCATTATCTGACTTGTAATTAATTATCTTTTTATCACTACGATCTTTATCATAAGAAGTATTATTAATAATATAATCATGTATTTTTCTTATTTTAGTTTTTATATTATCATCTTCTTTAATTTGACTATTAATTATTTCATCAACTTTATAATTTAAAATAATTATCATTTCATCATCATATACTTTTTCTAAATGAATATCAACTTTACCAGTAATATCAACTTCAGTTTTTAATGTTTTAAAACTATTAAATGGATGAACAAAATTATTAAGATTAGATATAGTATTTTGATCATTAGCTACATCATTAACATCACTAATACAATTAGTATATTCTTTAGGGCAGTAGAAAGTAAAATCTGTCATACCACTATTAACAATTGTATAGTAAATATTTATAATATCTTTTTTATTTTCTGGAATAAATTTTGTAGTATTTTTTGCATAGGAAAAACTATAATCGCGGTAATAATCATTTGGTTCTAATTTAGTTACTTTTTCTTCAATTGAAACAAAGATATCATAATATATTTCATATATATTGTCGCGATATTGATAAGCTAAATATAAAAGAGATGTAAATAAAATTAAATATAATAGCTTTTTCATCCTAATACCTCAATTATATTCTATCATAATTTATACTAAATTAATACTAAAAATTTTAAAATTATATAATAGACAGTTAATAGTATTTTTGGTAAAATTAATAATAGGGTGAGTAATATGAATAACATAAAAAAAATATTTTTAATTATCGTTATTATATTTACTATTTTTGTAGTTGGTTATCCTAGATCTATAGATAAATTTGAAAAAGATATAAATGACGAAGATATCTTATTAGCCGATGTAGAAAATGGTCCAAAACTTATTGAACCATATTATAATACTAATCATTTTATTGTCGCTGATTATATTGTAAAACCATCAAACTCTGATATGACTAGTACTATTCAAAGTGCTTTAAATAAATGTAAGAATGTTGGTGGAACTGTTTGGCTAGAAAGAGGTATTTATAATGTAAGCAGTCCAATAGTTATTCCAAATGGATGTACTTTAATGGGTGATTGGCAAGATCCAGATAATTATCAAGGTAATCTTGATTATGGTACTAAAATAGTGGTTGATGTTACTAAATATAAAAGTGATAGTAGTAATTATGAAGAAACAGCTTTATTTAAAATGCAAGCTAGTACGGGTGTAGAAGGATTAACAATATATTATAAAAATCAAAAAGTAAATAATCCAACACCACAACCATGGACTTTTGAATATAACTCTGGTATGTTAAAAACATTTAAAAATATTACTTTAATTAATAGTTATTATGGTATTGGACGTAATATAGGTGCTAAAACTGCTCATGAAATGTTAATGATTGAAAATGTTAAAGGAACTATTCTTAAAAAAGGTGTGTTAATCCATAATTCTTCTGATGTTGGAACAATAACTGGATTATATTTTTCACCAAGTTATTTAGCTAAAGCTAATTTAAAAGCTTTTGGAGATAATTCTGCTAATCCTAGTGAAAGTACGATATCTAGTTCTGTTAAAGCAAATGGTGGTATGGGATTAATAATTACTGATGCAGAACAATCTCAGTTTGTTAATATGAAATTGTCTGGATTTAAATATGGTATTTATATTCCAGATTATAATGCAGTTAAAACAAGATATATGGGGTCAGGTGGCTTTTATAATTTAAATATCTCTAATTGTGATATTGGTATTATGGTAGAAAGTGGAGTTTACGAAGGAAAAACTCTAGTTGATCATCGTTGGGGTTATTTAATATCTAATTCATCTATTGAAGGAAGTCAATATGCAATAAAAACTAATAGTCAAAAAGTTGGTAATAGAAGAGGACATATAAAATTAAATGAAGTTTCTATTAAAGGTAAAACTGGTGGAGAAGGAGCAATTATTTATAATAATTCTGGTGATTCATATACATCAGTACCTAAGGAAACTAATTTAAATGGTGTAATAAATAATAATGGTAAATTATCTAATTTAAATTTATATCGTAGATTAAAAAATAGTGGTAATAATTTAAAAGTATTATCATCTGGTAGTAGTATTGATACTATTAATAGTGCATTATCTTCAATTTCATCAGCTGGTGGTGGAGTAGTATATTTAAAGCCAGGAGTATATAAAGTTGATAAAACTATTAATGTTCCAGCTAATGTTGAATTACGTGGTTCTTCATCTAGCCCTAATCGAATATTTAATTATGGAACTACATTAAATGTCGTTAATAATGTTATAGCAGTAAAAGTTAATGGAAATAATTCAGGTATTAGTGGTATAAATATTATTTATGAAAAAAATGTTAATATGCTAAGTAAAGGAACAAGTTATAATACTTATGAATATTCTATAGTACTTGAAAGAGCTAATAATGTTTATGTAAAAAATGTTTCAATAGCAGCAGCAACACATGGTATATATGTAAATGAATGTAATAATTTCTCATTAGAAAATATAATTACTGGTGTACTTGAATATGGTATTAGAGTGGATAATAGTAGTAATGGATTAATACTAAATACTTTACAAAATGGTACAGTTATTTGTCGTAATAATTTATTTGCAATTAGTGAAGGAACAGCAAACTTTAATTATATTATGAATCCAACAACTAAGATAAAACTACGTTATATATATTTAAGTGGTAATAATAACATAGAATTACAAAATAACTTTACTTTTGGTTCATATATCTTTGTTACAGCTATTAATTCTAAAGTATATGCAGTAAACTCTGGTTATGATGGATCAGTAGGTATATTCTATGAAACTACTAATTCTAATGTAATGCTTTCTAATGGACTTAAAATGAATGGACAAACACTTAAGAATAATAGTAGTTCAGTAGGAATATATAATGTTGCAACAACCGATAATGTAGTAGAAAAAGATACACATAACGCATCATTTAAAGTATCAAATAAATTAAATGACGCAAGTATTAGATTATCATCAAAATCAGTTACTCTTAATTCTTTATCAAACAAGAATATAAGTTACGAATATGTTGGTGATGGAAAACTTACATGTAAAAGTTCAGATGATAAAGTAGTAAAATGTAGTGTTAATACAGCAAATAAAAATTTAGTAATTAGTCCTGTTAGTAATACAGTAAGTCCAGTTACTATAACAATTTCATCTAATAAAGGTAAGTATTATGATCAAACAGAATCAGCTATTACAGTAGTAGTTAATACAGGAAGTAGTACAGGTGGAGATGTAGATGGTAATGGTAAAGTAGGAACATCTGATTATATTTTAATTAGAAAGCATCTTATAGGAACAACTTTAAAAGGAGATAAATTAAAAAGAGCTGATGTTAATGGTGATGGTAAAATAACTACTAAAGATTTTACTACCGTAAGAAGAATAATTCTTGGTGGTAATACTTCAAGTTGTTTAGCTAATTATTCATTATCAAGTGGAAAGTGTTATGATACAGTTCCACCAACAATTAATGATTGGGATAAAACAAATCTTACTAATACAGTAATTAATAAATCTTCTGCAACATTTAAATTATGTGGTTTAGGAAAAGATTCTGGTGATGGATTAAAAACTATTGAATATTATACTGATTGTACTAAAACTAAAACAGCTACAATAAGTGGTGATTGTGCAACAATATCAATTAGTGCATGTAAGAAGAGTACGTTATATTATCGATTAAAAGATAATAATAATTATTCTAATTTCAATAGAGTAGAAGAGATTGGATTATATTTAATATATGCCCAAGTATATAATAGGATTTTATATCCTTCATCACCTGCTTATAATAATGCAAGTAACCTAGGTTATTGGGCTAGAAAAATTCCTAATATTCCATCTAACATTATTAATATTGGTAATACTATTATTAAAGAAAGAGCAAAAGATAATAACACAGCTTTTGTAAATTCTTTGTATCGTGCAGTACAAGGTAGAGAAGGAGAAGCTGATGGAGTTAATTACTGGGTAAATAATTTAAATAAAGGAACTTCAAGAATAGATGTTATTTCAAGTTTTGTAAATAGTAGTGAAGCTAAAGGAATATATTCAGCATGGGGATATTAAAAGAATCGAAAGATTCTTTTTTTATAATAAAAAAAATAGATCTACGATCTATTTCATTGCATTAACACTCTTTGTTAATCTTGATTTTCTTCTTGCAGCAGTATTCTTTTTAATTAATCCAGCATTAAGAGCTTTATCAATGTTTTTTAAAGTAACTGTTAACTCTTTTTCACTTTCTTTTTTATTACCTTCTAAAATAGTTTTTTCTAATTTCTTAATTGAATTTTTCATACGTGAATTAACTAAAACATTTTCACCACATTGTCTTTTATTAGTTAAAACTCTTTTCTTAGCACTTTTAATATTTGGCATTATCTCACCTCGTTTCCAATAAACATATATATTCTATCAAATAATATAAATAAAAGTCAATAATTTTATCAAAATAATTATGGTGATATAATGAACAAAATATAATTATAAAAACATGTTCAAGATAAGTAATTAGTTACTACATTATCTTGACTAATTTTAAATATAATATTAAAATTAAGATAGAGTAGAGAGGTTGATAGAATGGAAAATGCTAAATCTAATATCAAAAAAAATAAGACTTTTAAAAAGATTCTATGTTATTTTGGGTTAGTTATTTTAAACATTCTACTTTTTGCACCAATGATTTGTCGTATAGCATTTAAAGATACAAAGCCAAAAACTAAAGAAGATGTAATAACAATATTGAATTGTGAAAAAACTGATGAAAGCGTTCGTTCAACGTTTGTAAATGATGAACCAATTAATATTTCATATAATGTTAAAGGTAATTATGAACAAGCAACTGATGAAGATATTGAAACAATAATTAATAATCCAGTTTTAAAGAAATTAATTAGTTACTCAAGACCAGTTTATAATGATCAAACTAATTTATCGACAATCAAATTTAATGTATCAGCAGCAAGAGGTTCGCTAGATTATGAAATAGTATTTAGTAATATAACTAATCAAGAAGAATTCTTTAGATCTAATGCTTTCTCTTGTAATAGAACGACACAATAGCCAATTAATTGGCTTTTTTATTTTATAAAAATATAATATAATAATATTTGGAGTTATTTATGGAAGTTAATATTATTAAATTTGATCACTTTGGAAGAGGTATAGCTAAAATAAATGAAAAGATAGTTTTTGTTGATAAAGCATTACCTAATGAAACTGCTAATATAAAAATAGTAAATGAAAAAAAGAATTACTATGAAGGGAAAATAGAAAATATTATTAAAGAAAATACTAATCGTATAAAACCAATTTGTCCATTTTATGATAAATGTGGTGGTTGTAATTTTCTACATACAACTTATGAATTAGAAAAAGAATTTAAGTTAGAAAAAGGAAAAGAATTACTAGGTAAAATAGATAACTTCTATGAAACAAAAAATCTTAATTATCGTAATAAAGTAACATTACATATTAAAGATAATAAACTAGGTTTTTATGAAGAAAAAACAAATAATATAATTGAAATAGATTATTGTTATTTGTTAAATGATAATATTAATAAAGTAATTAAAGATTTAAATAATATAGATTTATCTAAATATAATATTAAAGAAATAATTATAAAAAGTAATCAAGATAAATTATTATTAAATATTGATTCTAAAATAGATGATGATTTTATAAATAAATTTAATTATATAGATACCATTATTAGTAATAAAACTATTGTTAAAGGTAATGGTTATATTGAAGAAGTAATAGATAATAAAACTTTTAAGATAACAAGTGAAGCTTTCTTTCAAGTAAATAAAGAAGGTTTAGAAAGTATAAATTTAATAATTAAAAACTTTTTAAAAGGTAAGAAAATAGATAATGTATTAGATTTATATAGTGGAACATCTCTTTGGGGAATATTAGTAAGTGAAGATGTAAAAACTGTTACGGGTGTTGAAATAAATAAAGAAGCAACTAATAATGCAAAAGATAATATTAAAAATAATAATATAAGTAACATTCAAGTAATTAATGGTGATGTAGCTAATTATATAGATATATTTGAAAATATTGATTTAGTAATAGTAGATCCACCAAGAAGTGGTTTGGATAAAAAGACAAGAGAATATTTAAAGAAAATAAATAGTAAATTCATTATCTATATATCATGTGATATGAAAACTTTACAAAGAGATTTAGATGAATTAAAAGAAGTATATAATGTTTTTACTATAGATTTAGTAGATATGTTTAGAGGAACATATCACTGCGAGTCTATTTGTATATTGGAAAGGAAATAATTATGGCAAAAGAGTATTTTGATATATTAGATGAAAATGGTAATAAAACTGGTGAAAAGAAATTAAGAAGTGAAGTACATCGTGATGGAGATTGGCATAGAGCAGTTCATATATGGATAGTTAATAATAATGGTGATGTTTTACTTCAAAGAAGAAGTGCAAACAAAGATAGTAATCCTAATATGATAGATATATCTAGTGCTGGTCATTTATTGTCTGGTGATAATTCAATAGAAGCAGCACTTAGAGAAATAAAAGAAGAATTAAATTTAGATGTTAAGAAAGAAGATTTAACTTTTATAAAAACAGTAAAAAGAAGTGCAAGATATACGGAGACTTTTATTAACAACGAATTTGATGATTTATATATATTAAGAACAGATAAGAAAATAGAAGATATGAAATATCAAGAAGAAGAAATATCAGAAATAATGTATGTTCCTTATAAAAAACTTAAAGAGATGTATTATAATCATCAACCAGATTTATTAAGAAGACAAGATGAAGATGAGGATTATATTGAACTATTTAAACTGTTCGATAAAGAGTTTGATAAATAATCATACTATGAGTATCTTTATATTAGAAAGGTGATAAATTATGGCAGCTGAAGATCATATAAATGAATTTTTATTAGCTCAAAAAAATGAGCAAGCACCATATTATGTGGTATCGTTTGATGTAGTTAATTGTAAATTGTTAAAAGAGACAGTGACTGATAATATTTTTGTAATAATGAAATATGTATATAGTAAATTATTAGAAAGTGAAAAAATATTAAATAAACAAGTTGTAATAAAAGGGGAAAAATGGATTAGAGCATGGGAAACTATTATAATTCCAGATTCTCTTCCAGTACATGAAAATACAGTTGGGTCAATTCCAATAAAAAAAATAGCAGAATATCGAGCTAGTTTTAATATAGATCCATGGGTTTGTGGTGATTGTTTTGAGTTTACAGTTTTAAGAGATACTGTATCAAAAGAAGAGATAATAAAATGGGTTTATGAATGTAACGAAATGCTAAATTTTGGATATGAATTTCATATAGCAGATGCGTATTATGAAACCAATAATTATTATGAAAAATATGATAAATTATATAGAGTAGATTGTCTTTCAGTATTAGAACAATTTCATAAACCAGATTTCCAAAAAAAATATAAAAGACTATTAAAAAAGATGAATAAAACAAAATAATTTATCTTTTAGAAAGGAGGTAATTATGAAAATTAAAAAATATGATAAGAATAAAGATTATGATAGAATAATTAAATTTTTAAGAGATAATTATAATGAAAATAAAAATATGGTTTCATGGTTACCGCAGAGATTTGATGATCTAATATATCGAATAAATGTGTTATATCATGATGAAAGAGGTAAAAAAAGAAGTTCAGATTATATATACATATTTGAAGATGATAATAATAATATAATAGGACTTATATTACCAGATGGTGATTCATTTAATACATGTATAAAAAATGGATATGAATATATTTTTAGTCAAATGCTAGATTTAGGTGAAAAAGAATTAAGACCACTCTTTGAAAAAGAAGAAGAAGGAACTATTAACTTTTTAGTAGTTTCTCATGATAGTTTGAAATATCAACAAGAAGAATTAGTAAAAAGAGGTTATATAAAAGATGAAGCAGGTGACTTTGATAATGTTATACATCCACTAGAAACTAATTATATAACTAAATTACCAGATGGTTTTAAACAAGTGTTTGGTGATGGATTTAGTGATGGTGTTAAATCAGTAGCTTGTCATTATGGATTTCATCCAGAATTTGATAATGGTGATTTAAATGTAGAAGGAATGGAAGGACCATTATCATATCAAGGAAGAAAAAATTCTCAATTTTATAAAGATAGTTTTGAAAGTTTAATAGTAACAGATGATGGCGATATTTGTTCATATTCTTTTTGTTATGTTGATAAAGAAACAAGTACTGCTTTTTTTGAACCAGTTTGTACAAGAGAAAAATATCGACATAAAGGGTTTGCTATACAAATGTTACATGGAGCTATTAATAGATTAAAAGAAATGGGAATAAAAAGTGCTTATATTAATTCCTATGATTGGAGAGTAAAAGTATATAATAGTGCAGGATTTAAAACAGAAGATTCTATAGGTTGTTGGCATAAGAAAATATAATGTTATATAATCTTGTAAAAAAAATTAATTTTTATGATATAATGATATTGTATTATAGTAGAAAGCAATTTTTACAGGAGGTAATTCGATGAGAGATGAACTATTAAGAGAAGGAGCTTCAAAATTTGATCCAGCATATGTAGCAGTAGATAGACATGGTATGCCAGGTGGTTATGTTGAACCACCAGTAACATATACAGACTTTGATCCAGATTATATTAGAGTTGATAGACATGGTATGCCAAAGAGTAGTATACCTCGAGAATCAATAACAGTTACAGATTTTGATCCAGCATATTTAGCTGTTGATAGGCATGGTATGCCAGGTGGTTATGTTAATGAGCCAGGATATCAAACAGAATTTGATCAAGCATACTTAGATGTAGATAAACACGGAATACCAGGTGAATGGAAAAGTGGAAGAGGACCTATATCTATGGGATATGATCAAGGATACTTGGATGTTGATAGACATGGAATACCAGGTGGATGGGCAGAGCCTGATCAAGATGATTTTCAAACAGATGATGAAGAAACAATACAATTTTGTAAAGATGTTGTTGAAGCATTAGATATTACTGAAGCTGGATACAATGAAATTACTAAATTATCAGAAATACAAATTAAAAAGATTATTGAACTTAGACTTAGAAATACATCAAGAAAACTAAGAACTAAAGATGTTAATGATATAGAAAAACAACTTTATACAGATTTAAATATTATTTATAAGATGATAATGGCAAAGAAAAATCTATATGATAAAGACATTAATATATCTTACTTGATAGGTGAAAATTATAGTGATATTGTTGGTGTATTAAGTGTTTATGAACAATTAATATCTAATTTAACGATTAGAAATAAAGCAACATATCTAGAAAAAATAAGATTATTAAAAGATGATATAATAAATAACAATATTGAATTTAATAGTGGTGAAAGAAGAAGATAATTATTAATATCTTCTTTTTCTATGATATAATAAATTTGAATTTGAAAAAGGAGTCAATATGCAAATTATAGAAATAAAAGTAGGAGATAAAGATTATCAAATTGAATGGGCTTTATCAGAATATTTTGATGAATTAAAAGGAATGAAGTTTAATCTTAATGAAGTAGAAGCTTATCAAATAGTTAAGATAGATAATCTATCAGAAACAGCAAAGATATTGCTTTCAGCAGTAGCTGGTGCAGTAATACAACATTTAATTGATGAAAACCTTCCAATAGATAGTATATTTAATAAAGGATATTTTATTGTAAAAAAATAGGTAATACGAAAGGAAATAAATATGGATAATACAAAGACTTTAGAAACAGAAAGATTAATACTTAGAAAGTTTACTATAGAAGATAGAGAAGGTATGTATAATAATTGGGCAACAGATCCAAACACTAATAAATATTTATCTTGGTCTTTACATAAAAATATTGATGAAACAAAAGAAATATTAACTGATTGGATAAATAGATATGAAGATGGTTTTTATAACTGGGTAGTTGAAATTAAAGATACTCATGAAATAATAGGTAGTATTTGTGAAGAAGGAAAGTCTATAAAACATAAAACTATTACATTAGGATATTGTTATGGATCAAAATATTGGAACAATGGTTATGCAACTGAAGCTTTAAGAAGAGTTATAGAATATTTATTAACAGAAAAAGACTTTTATTTAGTCTTAGCTAATCATCGTTCTAGTAATCCAGCTAGTGGAAGAGTAATGCAAAAAGTTGGTATGAAATATGATGCTACATTAAGAGAAAGAAGAATTGATCCGGATGGAACTAGATCTGATGTAATTTGTTATTCAATAAAAAGAGATGAACTATAGAGGAATTATTATGAAAGAATTAATGAAAACCAATATTTATGATGTTGATGATACAATAATTATTGTAGGAAGTTGTCTTAAAAATATGCAACCAACTGGTTATAAAAAGTTAGAGAAGATATCTAAAAATATATATGATTTATGTCTTGAAGAAACACATATTAATATGGCAATAACTAAAATTGGCGGAATGATTAGGACTGGTAAAATACATAATATTGTTTTTGCAACTGTAGATAAATCTCCACATTGTATAGGGATGCATTATATTCAAGATGAATTAAGAAAAATGATGAATTTAGATAATGTTAATATTACAAATTATGTTATTAAAGATAATAAATTAAATGAAATAAGTCCAGAAGTAATATCATTATCTAAAAATTTATCTGAATTAAAAGACAAATATTTCTAAGGAGATAAATATGAATAATTTAAAAGAATATTCTACTAAAGAAATAATTAAATTAATTAAAGATGGTAAAGTAACACATGCAGATCTTACTGATTCTGGTATTTGTCCAACTTGTTTTGATAAAGAAAATAAACATGTTTTATTTGGTGATAATCAAGATAAAATGATATATGAAGATAATAAATATGAATGTTTTTTAGTAGGTAATCCTCGTGCAGAGGGACATACAGTAGTAAGTCCTAAAAAACATTTTAAAGATATAATGGAAATAGATGATGAAACATGTAAAGAAATATTTTTATTAGCTAAGAAATTAATGGCTATTATAAAAAAAGTATATAAATCAGAAAGTGTTTATTTATGTACTATGAGTGATGGACCTATGAATCATTTTCATTTACAATTAATACCAAGATATTCTTTTGAAAAAAGAGGTTCAAGGAATTTTGTTAAAGAAAGATTTGAATATAAAGAGAATAAAACTAAATTATCTAAATTAAGAGAATTAATGAAAAAAAATTAGAAAGGTTATTATGAAAAGAATTAACAAAGAATTAAAAAACTATATAGAAAAGAAAATCTTTCCTAAATATAATAAATATTATTCTCATGGTATGATTCATATTAATAATGTTATAAATAATATGAAAATGTTAGCAGATTATTATGAATTAGATATTAATATGGCTTATACAATAGCTTCTTATCATGATATAGGACTTAATGTTGATAGAGAAAATCATGAATATGAATCTGGTAAAATATTAGATAATGATAAAGAATTAAAAAAATATTTTAATGATGAAGAAATCAAAATAATGAAGGAAGCTATTGAAGATCATCGTGGATCAAGAAAGATTAGACCAAGAAATTTTTATGGAGAATGTGTTTCTGATTCTGATAGAGATTTTGATATAAAATTATTAGCTAAAAGACAATTAGCTACATCATTAAAAAACTATCCAGAACTTAATACTTTTGATGAACATTTTGAAAGATGTTATCAATATATGTGTAAAAGAATTAATGATAAAGGAAAGTTTAATTTGTGGACTAATAATCCAATATTAGTTGAAAGACGTAATAAATTTCAAGAAGAATATTTAAATAAAGAATATGCAAAAAGTGTTTATCAAAAAGAATGGAAAAGAATATCTAAAGATGGTACTAAAGAAAAAATAATTAATTACTATGAAGATTATTAAAAGTTTGATATAATTATGATAGAGGTAAAGTAATGAGTGGATTAGACGATTTTTTAAAACGTATGTATGAAGAAGAAAGAATAAAATATAATCTTCCAGAAACTGCTACAGAAGAAGAAATAAAAATAGAAAGAGCAAGACGTGAAGTACTAGAATTTTTAAATAGAAAAACACCAGATGATGCTAGTTGGGAAGAATTATATGATGCAATAGTTTCTCTTGATAATAAATTTATTAAACCAGCAATAGCTGCTGTTAATTGGATAGCTGCAGAAATGATTCATGATGAATATAATCCAAAAGAAGTTCATGGATTTAGTAGTGAATCTTTAGATAAAAAAATCTCTTATCAAAGAAATAAAATTATTGGTTTAACTAAAGAAACAGAACTTAAGTTTAAAACATTAACTTTAGCTAAATTAATTAAAGAATTAGAAAAGCTAGATAGAAAACAAAAACTATTAGCTGAACAAGGTCAAATGGTTGATGAAACATGGCCAGGTAATTTTAGATATGTATTCTTAAGTTGTGGTTATTTTCCACAAGGAATATTAGATGAGGTACAAAGAGAATTATTAATTTCTGAAGTAATATTCCCAATTAAGACATGTGTTTCAGTAGCAGAAAATGAAGTAATTGTTGATGGAAAAAAAATATATTCTAAAGAAAATGAAAAAAGTAAGTAAAGATTGAAAAAAACAGTCTTTTTAATTATATTAAATATTAATATGTGATATAATTGTTTTGGTGATTATAGTGGAAAATATTATTGTAACATCAGGTGGTTTTAATATAATAAATAATTATGTTTCAGAAGAAAATATTGAATATTTTAAAAAAATATCTTTTGGTAAAAAAGTATTAATTATTGCTAATGCAGCACCTATTGGTAGTGGTAATTATGTAGCAAGAGAAGATGTTAGAAAAAACTTTTTAAGTGTTGGGGCTATTAAAGCAGATATTGTTGATTTAAACAAGGATAATGTAAATATGATACTAGATTATGATGTAATATATGGTCTTGGTGGTAATGTAACTTATTTACTTGAATTAATTAGAAATACTAATTTTAAAGAATTATTAATTAAGTTTTTAGAAAAAGGTATTTATATTGGTGAAAGTGCAGGTTCAATTATTTTATCTAGTGACACAAAATATATTTATGATTTAAAAAAAGGTACTAAACCAAAGTATGATGTAATTCTTGATTCTTACGAAGGATTAGGTTTAATTGATATATATGTTTTTCCACACTATCAAAGAGAAAAAGAAGAGATAAAAAATAGAGTAGATAATTATGAAAAGGAAAACAATATTACAATAACTAGATTAAATGATGGTGAAATAATTACATATAATTATGAATAGAGGTATTATGAAGGAAATAGATATAAAAAAATGGAATAGATATAAACAATACAAATGGTTTAGTAGTTTCAGTAATCCAACATATGGTATGAATGTAGAGTTGAATGTAACTGATTTAGTTAATTATGTAAAAAAAGAAAATAAATCTTTCTTTGTATGTTTTTTATATATTTTAATGAAAGGTCTTAATTCAGTAGAAGAATTAAGAATAAGATATGTAGATGGTAAAATAGTTATCTTTGATGATATTAATCCAGCTTATACAGTTATGACAGAAGCAAATACTTTTGAAAATGTAACTAGTAAGAATTATCATGATTTTAATAATTTTTATGAAGAAACTAAAAAATATGTTGAAAGTGCAAAACATCAAACTAAAGTAAAAGAAACATATAATGA
>JAEEGL011048865.1_pt1 | contig 29526 bp, 27 predicted proteins | sample 9134231 | NCBI WGS metagenome assembly JAEEGL01 (sample SAMN16246548, study PRJNA631951) | gut metagenome | biome: gut microbiome; feature: rumen; material: fiber-attached | host: Bos | place: Iran: Karaj | collected 2018-10
GTCGTAGCGAACGCCAAAGTCCATATCAAAGAAGCCATTTGTTCCTGCCGCAACCTCCATACCTGTAGTGCTTACCCCCATGCCTTCACTCGTCGTCACCTGATAACCAAAAGCCCCAAACAAGCTTAGACGGTCATTCAGTCGGTATGTTTCTTCTAATCCTGCGCCCATCAGCGGTGAGCCAGACCCCTCAACAAACTGTGTAATAACACCAGCTCTTACATACCCTGTTGTATGCCATTTCCTTTCAAGGTCATACCCTGCCGCCACATTCGTCAGGTTCAGCATTGCATCCAGCGATGCCGCAGCCAGTCCCCCCTTCTTATAGTTCTGCTTCGGGTCATCCACTGGTGGTAACCATTCCACACCATGATTCGGTATCAGTCCGTTCTCCCATTGTGCCCTGACTCGTAGCGCAAATTCTGGTGTAAACCACTTGCCCAATGCTCCATTCAGTCCAAACGTCATACCTTTCGGAATCACCTTTCCAAAGTTACATCCATAAGGATTCATCAGGCTCATATCCAAGCCTGCCTGTACGAACCAGTTATCCCAAATGCCGTTTGTCAGTACGCTCGAGGACATCTGACTTCTACTGTCTTCCCTCTTCCTTCTTCCATCCGCCTTCTTACTTCCGAAATCGTATTGGGCACCTAAGCCGATAGACAGGTACCCATTCGAGTTCGATCCCGTTCCTGTACCTCCACTCTCATTCGAACCCACAAAACCGCTGCCCGTCATGATATAGGCGACATCCCCGTATACACTCCAACGCTCGTTCAGTCTGTAGGTATTTAGTACACCGATACCAGCCAACAGCGACCCTTTGCTCACACCGAAGTTATAGTTTACACCGATTCGCGGGTATATGCTCAGATTCCACGTCCTGTCCGCCCGATATGGCACCAACAGATTATGCATATTCAGCAGCGCATCAAAATACATGGCGATATATCCACCCTTCCTGCGGTTCTCACCTGGTTGGTCAAACGGTGCCAACCAATTCGCATGGTCGTTCTCCAACAAGGGTAATTTATTCTCCCAATTGAACTTGCCACGTACACCCGCCTGGTGTGAAAACCACTTACCAACTGCCAAGTCCAGTCCGAACGACTTGCCATTAGGAAACACCTTTGACATGTCGTACCCATACGGATTCTGCAGCGTCATGTCCAGTCCCATCTGCGCAAACCAGTTCTTCCATAACCCGTCTGCCACCACAACGTTCTCCGATGCCTGCGCCTTAGTCTCTATCATGCTTAAGCACAGAAAGAGGAGAACCATGAACCTTGAACCCTTCACCATAAACCTTAACCTTGAACCCTTACCCCCTAACCATGAACCAGATTAGTATGCGTTTTTATCATGTATAAACATTGACTTGAAAGTCAGCCAGACAATGCGGACATCCAACCAGATGCTCCAGTTCTCAATATACCAAATGTCACGCTTTACGCGTCCTTCCATCTGCCATAATTCCTTTGTCTCGCCACGATATCCAGTTACCTGTGCCCATCCCGTCACGCCTGGTTTTACGAAGTGACGTACCATATACTTGTCTATCAGTTCCGAGTATTGCTCTGTATGTGCCAACATGTGCGGGCGAGGCCCAACGATACTCATACGTCCCTGCAATACATTGATAAACTGCGGCAGTTCGTCAATATTCGCTTTGCGCATAAAGTTCCCAAATGGATATTTTCTCGGATCATCCTTCGTCGCCTGTAATCTATCAGCATCTGCGTTCACGTGCATTGAACGGAACTTATAGCAACTAAACGTCTTGCCATCCAGGCCCGTACGTTTTTGCTTAAACAAGATTGGCCCCGGACTCTGTATTTTCATGATGATAAATACAAATGGGAAGATAATTGCAGTAGGTATCAGGAACAATATAGAGAGCACAATGTCAAAGAGTCTCTTAATGAATCTGTTCACTGAGTTCTGTAGTGGGTTTTCGTATGTGGTAAACACCTCCATGTCGTCCAGCATCTCGCGCTTCAAGTTCAATCCCATGGACTCTACACTCACAGGTACATAATAGAATCTTATTACCCGATGGTCACAGAACCGGGAAATACGTTTGACGATATCCCTGTCGCGGCGCGACAGACTCACATACATCTCGTCACCCAATGCCAGTTTCTCTGGTTCCTCGCGCATCATCCGTACAAACTCCTGCAAAGTACCCAGATGTTTCAGTTTCGATTTCACATCATCCTTCTGACCTCCAACATCAGCCTTCTCACTTCCATCATCCTTATTCCTTCTTACATCAGCCATCGGATAAGTCCATTCCCCTATCTCCATATCGGCATAATACCCTAATATTCGGTAACCCCTAGTGTCGTCAGTTACCAATTTCTCGTACACGTTCATCAACTCTGGGTCATTACCCACCAGCGTTACCGCTCTGGTATTCCTACCCGCCTGTCGGTATAGTTTGATAAACCAGCGTTCACAGAGTCGTTTTGCCAACAGTGCCCCAAAGAATGCCGTACCCACGCCCCACTGTATCCAGCCTATCGGCAGATAGTAGTCAAACACCTTCAGTAGCACATATGATAGTACAGACTGCATCAGGGTCAATCCTACAAGTCGCTGCAACACATCCCCGGCACCAATCAGTCGCAGATGGATGATGGTCGAGAATCTCATCTGTGCCAAAATCAGTGCGATGTTGTTTACCAAGACAAATATCTCAAGGCTCCTGTCTGGCCAGTTGTTCACTTGCCACGACCACCTCGCAGGAATTAGGATAATGAGATTCAGCAACACGAAGTCGCCAAACATCACTATCCATTTAATGAGTCTATTCGATTGATTGTTACTACTCATAAAGTTTGCAATTTGTATTTACATTTTTGTGACATCAAAGATAGAGTTAATTATATCTCAATCTCCATATCCAATGATAGCTCCTAAACACGGGTTCCCACAGACATTCTGAAGGAAAATATCTCACCATCTGCATATCCCGTTTCAACCGAAGTATATTTCTCATAACTGCACTATCTCTGCGCAGCCATCCAACATCAGAATTCAGGCATCTTCCAAAATTTCCACCTTTCATTATTTCCACCAAAAGTATCTTGCCCCTTTTCTCATCTTTTGGAGCTATCAGATACTCTTCTGATAACCCGAGCACCTCGTTCAGCACCCACATCATCGCTCCCGCAATCTTCTGCAATCCCAAATATCGCAAAGTATCATTCAAATTCGTTACATTCGTGCTATTCTTTTTTGACCTCAAAAGATAATAATAGTCTATTATCTGTCTTAAGCCAATACCTTCTTGTATAACATGGCGATAGATATGGCTCAATTGGAACACCACATTAAACTCCCATGTTAGAACTGCAATACGCCCTTCTTGACCAGGCAAAGTTATCAGATTATTGAACTGTTCATCAGCATGCTCAATCATCCATCGTTGCAAACGTCTGTTAGTGATTAGATTATTCATAAAAGTAGGTCGATAATGAGCCTCTACTTCTACCCCTTTAAATTCTCCGAAATCAATATGATGGTACTCTGCCCGTCCTATAGGATTTTGTTTTTTAACATGCTCAATAACCTTTTTTACTATTGACTGCTTACATCTGTCAGTCGGTTTTGGCATAAGCCAAATATCTATATCACCTGGTGTTCGTAACTTAGGGTTGGGGTACATCACAGCATTTCCCTGTCCTTTTAATATGCAACTTTCAAACTCTTTTTCTTTGAAATAATCTACGACTTCAACACACCTTTTATTTAGTAGTGTATTTCGATTCTCTATAAGAGTCGCATTCCCTATCCATTTCAGTAGGAACTCATAGGGAATATTCAAAGGTTTGTTTGCTCTCTGAATACCCTCGAAAACGATTCCAACAATTGACTGTCGCTCTGCCCAAACAAGCATATCATTCCAGTCAATTCTATCAGCTTCATCAGGTATTGGGTTGCAAATATCAAGACAATATTTTAAGAAAGAAATATATGTATTATTCATTCAGCCATAGCTAAAAGAATCAAAAATCATTTAATCCATTTCAAAGGGATTCTTATATAAACCCATCTTTTGTTTAAACAGATACCAAAAGAAAATTGGATCATCAACAAAATAACGCTTATACATCCGTTTAGGCTCCTGAAGAAAACGGTAAAACCATTCCATATAAAGAGAGCGCCAAATCTTTGGAGCACGTTTTATATTACCAGCTTCAAAATCTATAGTAGCGCCAAGCGCCATCCAAATATCAACCCCTGGCATTTGCGCTTTATGTGTATCAATCCACTTTTCCTGTTTAGGGCATCCAGCCCCCACCAAAACGACATTGGCACATGAATCATTAATCATCTGATAAATGCGCTCATTCTCTTCCTGTTTCTTTTCGAAACCATAAGAAGGGGAATAGGCTCCAACGACTATCTGCCTGCCCATCTTTTGGTTAATGACATCCATAGCCTTCTGGGCTACGCCATCCATTGCACCTAACAGAAATATTCTGCAGTTTTCATCGTTGCGGTGATATTCATAGAAAGCAGAAAAGAAACTACTGCCAGGAATCGCTTCAGGAAGGGGCGTTCTTAGCAATTTAGCACATAAATAAAGGATTTTAGAATCGCACACCACCCATTCCGTCCGCTTGACTATCTCATAAAACGCCCTATCAGACTGCAGCTTTACAATCTGATCAACATTGGGAGTTATCACCACTCCTTTCTTCAGTTGTGAAAGCAACTCATTCTGAGTGATGTTATCTATTTCAACGTTCAGAAGTCGAACTCTACTCATCATCGTATTATTTGGGAGAAGGAATGGTACGCTCCCACTTTTTCCATGGAGCCTTACCAGCTTGAAGCAGTTTCTCGAGCATGTCGCGTTCACGAACGTTGTCCATGCACTGCCAGAAACCTTCATGAATGTATGACATCAACTCACCCTGGGATGCAAGCGTTTCAAGTGGTCCTCGTTCAAAAATAGTTTCATCGTTATCAATCAAATCGAATACTTCAGGTTGAAGAACCATATAGCCTGCATTGATAGGCGCACCATCTGCCAGATTCTTTTCACGGAATGATTTCACTGCGCCACCCTCGATATCCAAGACACCTTTTTCCTGCTTCATCTTAACAGCAGTAAGCGTCGCTTTTTTGCCATGACCCTTATGAAACTCAAGAAGTTTGTTAATGTCCACATCACACACACCATCGCCGTATGTCATAAAGAACGGTTCGTTACCCACATATTTCTGAATGCGTTTGATGCGTCCACCTGTCATCGTGTTATAACCTGTATCAACCACCGTAACCTTCCATGGCTCTAAATGACTCTCATGGATGGTCATCTCGTTTTTACCACTTCGGAAATCAAAACTGATATCAGAATGATGGATAAAGTAATTAGCGAACCACTCCTTAATATATTCCTGCTTATAACCAGCACAAATAATAAATTCGTTATGTCCATAATAAGCATATTCCTTCATGATATGCCATAAAATGGGCATTCCTCCAATTTCTATCATTGGTTTAGGCTTGTAAACAGATTCCTCAGAAATTCTTGAACCAAAACCTCCGGCTAATAAAACTGTTTTCATGTTAACATATTTATTTCTATAGTTGTTATTGATTGACCATCATACCCAAGACTTGCTCAAATTCCCATTCTGTCAATGGTTTGACAATGCCGCTCGTCTTCTTTGTATCTGGATTGAGATTCACATCCTTTTCAGGATGATATCCACCAAACGTCAGCTCGCTCGTAGATCCTGCCATCTTTTTCATGGATATTATGAAGTCCTGCAACTGGCGCGTATCATTAGAGCAGATATTATACACCTCCTGTCGAAAACCTTCGACATGCATCGCATGAACTGCAAGTTCAGCAATCTGACGTGCAGCATCCTTCACATATACATAATTCCACTTTTGTCCACCGCTTCGCATCTCTATAGGTTCTCCTGCTTTCAGTTTCTTCAACGAAGACATAATGAGTGTCTCGGCATGGTCATTCTCGCCATAAACACTTAGGATACGAAGGTGTATATATTTAAGCCCCAATTGTTCAGTGAGTAAACTGGACTCTTGGAACATTTTCAATTTTCCTTTACCATAGGCGGAAAACGGGTTGCAAGGGATTGCTTCAGTAATCACCCCGGGGACATAACCATATTCAGCTTGCGAGCCTGCATCTACATATAGTTCACAACCCATGCTCTTAGCCAACTTTACGCACTCCAATGAGAGGCGGACATTTTCTTCGTGTACAGCAGGATTGTTTCTCTCTTCATGTGTCGTTCCAGCCCAGGCAAGATGTATAAAGGCATCTGCCTGTATGTCTTTTGTCCGTTCAGTCACATGATATAAATCAGTCTGCAAAATCTGGAGTTGTCCACCTTTTGCCATCTCTTCCAAATGTTCATTGGCCCTGCGAGACATTGCTATGACCTTATGACCTTTGCTTGTCAGATAATGGCAAAGTTCAACACCAATAAAACTGGAAGCACCTGTGATAAAAAACGTTTTTCCGGCCATTTCTAAAGTTTTAATCCTTCATATTCACGTAAAAACAGCTGCGTTCCGACTATTGGTGCGAACTCATCGGGGATCGCAATTCTCTTGATGTTTGGATATGTTTTCAGTTCTCCGGCTGCAAACATATCATTGACCTGCTCCACTATCGCAGAGCCCATACCTGTTGAAGCTTGATGTTCCTCAATGGTCACCAAACCGTCAGGATGACTCTCGACAATAGCTTTCAGCTGCTCCTTATTCAGAGGCTTCACAAATGGTATACTGTACAAATCATACGGTAAATGCTGTTCCTCTATCTGGTTCTTGGCAGCCGCCATGATATTACCACATGCGATAACCGCCTTCTTGTTACCATCAGTCTTTTTGACTGTAAGAATGTCACCGGCCTTCACGGTTAGGCTGTCTTCAGTATGTGCCACTTTTTCCCCTGCTTTACCTAAACGAATATACATCGGTCCGTCGTATTCGGCAGAGAACTTGGCAATGGCACGTGCTTCAACAGGATCACCAGGTGTTGCAACTATCATATTGGGAATGGCCCGCAATGCGCCAATCTCCTCTGTAGGCTGGTGGGTCGCACCCAAACTACCATAAGCATAACCAGCGCCAACAGAGACTATCTTCACATTAGCCTTATGATAAGCAATATCATTTCTTATCTGTTCCAGACAGCGCAGCGTGGGGAAATTACCAATGGAATAGATATATACATTATATCCCGTCATGGCCAAACCAGCAGCAACACCTGCCATATTCTGTTCAGCAATACCAGCGTTCAAGAAACGTTCTGGAATTGCCTCTATAAACGGTTCCACCACATGATAGCCCAAGTCACCAATAACCAAGAAAATCTTTTTATTCGTCTTTGCTTCTTCAAGAAGCTGGTTGATAAAACTTGTTCTCATCGCAGTTCCTCCATGGCTTGTTTAAACTCTTCTTCATTAGGTGCGCTGTAATGGAACTTGAGGTTGTGCTCCATATAGCTTACGCCCTTACCCTTAACCGTGTTGGCTACGATAAACGTAGGTTTGTCCTTGCAATTCTTGAAACTCTCAAAGGCATCAAGCAACTGTTGGACATCATTACCGTCAATATCGCATACATTCCACTGGAATGCCCGAATCTTATCGGCCATGGGATCTAAACACATGATGTCTTTGGTATCTCCCATTGCCTGCATCCCGTTCTTATCCAATATGACGCAGAGGTTATCGAGTTGATGATGGGCAGCAAACATCAAAGCCTCCCAGTTGCTACCCTCATTCATCTCTCCATCGCCAATAATACAATAGACATTGAACGGCACGCCACTGCGCTTACTCCCCAAAGCCATTCCTGCAGCCACAGGGAAACCATGGCCAAGGCTACCTGTAGAAAGTTCAACACCAGGCAACTTATGGCTCACATGTTCAAAGTATTCCGAACCATCCTTGCAATAATTGGCCATTAGCTCATCATAATTCATGAATCCCTTCAAAGCCAAAGCTGCATAGTAAGATGCACAGTTATGACCTTTGCTCTCTATGAAACGATCACGTCTCGGGTCATTCATCGTTTCCGGGGTGACATTCATCACCCCCGAATAAAGCACAGCAAGGATGTCCGCTTGGGAAAGCGTACCACCAGTATGGGATGTATTCGTATGATATGCCATCTGGACAGCATTTCTACGAATAGCCTTTGCAAATTCTTTAATTTCTTCTACCTTTGTCATCCTATGAATTCTTCTATTTCATTAACACAGAGGGCATAAACATCCTCTTTTTGGTAACGCTTATACCAATCAGACGTCAACACAGCACACCGTTTAGCATCCAAGCGGGGTTTCCAACCCAAACGTGTCTTAGCCTTGGTGATGTCCAGCATCAAGAGGTTGGCTTCATGAAGTGCATTGGGATCTGATACATCCTTCAGTTCTCCATAGCCAAAGTTCTCAATCATAGCCGTCGCAACCTCCCAAACAGTAAGCACGCTTTCCTGCTCCGGGCCAAAGTTCCAACCCTCGCAATACTCCGTAGGATGCTCCCACAGTTTTTGGGCCAGCAACATATAACCGCTCAGAGGCTCCAACACATGCTCCCAAGGGCGTACAGCCTTCGGGCTGCGAATCTTAATAGGCTTGCCAGCCTCCAAAGCACGGATGCAATCAGGGATGATACGGTCTTTCGCCCAGTCACCACCACCAATCACATTTCCAGCCCGTACACTGGCCAGACTGACATGGTGCTTCTTGCCGTAATCATCGGGATTGAAGAAACTCCTACGCCAACTCTGGATGGCAATTTCGCAAGCACCTTTACTGCTGGAATACGGATCATAGCCACCAAAGGGGTCATCCTCCTTGTAACCGCGCATCTGTTCCTTGTTATCATAGCACTTGTCAGTGGTTATCATCACACCCACTTTGACACTATCCGTTGCACGGATGGCTTCCATGATGTTGATGGTACCCATAACGTTGGTCTGGTAGGTATCAACAGGAATCTCGTAACTGAGGCGTACCAACGGCTGTGCCGCCAGATGAAAGACAATCTCAGGCTGGTACTGAGCAAAGATGTCCTTCATCTTTTGACCATCACGGATATCCGCCCGGATGTCAGCCTTCATCTTCTTCCCTATCCCACTCAAGACAAAGTTGTCCTTTTCAGAATAAGGTTCCAGACCTACGCCAACCACCTCGGCACCTAACTCGTGAAGCCAAATGCTGAGCCAACTGCCCTTAAAGCCAGTATGGCCAGTCACAAGTACACGTTTGCCCTTATAGAAGTTGTTGAAAACATCAATCATCTTACTTGGTTTTTGTGGCAACAAAAGCCTTGATGGTATCAATCATATACTGCAACTTTTCAGGTGTCATGCCTGGATAGACACCCAACCAGAAGCAGTTCTTCATGATGCTGGTCGTGACAGGAAGATCACCAATGGTACGATAGTCCTTACCCTCCACATACTCCTCGAAGGCAGGATGCATCAGCAAGTTACCAGCAAAGAGGTTGCGGGTCTGCACCTGATGCTCCTCCAGATAACTGGTCAATTCATTGCGCGTGTAACCAGCATCCTCCTTCACAGTAATAAAGAAGCCAAACCAGCTGGGCTTGCTATTTTTCTGAGGCTCAGGGAGCAACAGGCCTGGTGTACCCTTCAGTCCATCATACATCATCTGATAGTTCTCACGACGACGGCTTACAATGAAGTCCAGTTTCTCCAGCTGTGCGCAACCTATAGCTGCCTGCATGTCAGTAGCCTTCAGGTTGTAGCCCAGGTGACTATATACATACTTGTGGTCATAGCCCTGAGGGAGTTTACCAAACTGGCCTGTGAAGCGGCATCCGCAGGTGTTATCCACACCACCAATGCACCAGCAGTCGCGGCCCCAATCACGGAAGCTCTTCACATACTTATCCAGCTCACGATTGTTGGTATAGACAGCACCGCCCTCACCCATTGTCATGTGGTGGGGAGGATAGAATGAAGATGTACCAATATCACCAATAGTACCAGTCTTCTTCCACTCGCCGTCAATGAAGTATTCAGAACCCAGTGCATCGCAGTTGTCCTCAACCAACCAGAGGTTATGTTTCTTGCAGAAAGCAACTACAGCCTCCAGATTGAACGGATTACCCAACGAGTGAGCAACCATCACCGCCTTTGTCTTGGGGCTGAAAGCAGCTTCCAACTGAGTCGTATCAATGTTGCTTTCCTCAATGCTCATATCCACGAATACGGGTACAGCACCAAACTGCACAATACAAGCTACTGTTGTCGGGAACCCGGCAGCAACGGTAATCACTTCATCACCACGCTTAATAGCACGGTCTCCCAACTCGTGGGCAGTCAGCGCACTAAACGCAAGCAAGTTGGCACTGGAGCCACTGTTGCAGAGCGAACAGTACTTCACACCCAACCACTTGGCGAAACGTGTTTCAAACTTATGAGCCCATGGACCGGCTGTCAGCCAGAAGTCAAGAGAAGAATCCACCAGATTCACCATCTCGGCATCGTCAAAATAGCGACCACCATAGTTCACCTTCGTCTTGCCAGGGATGAACTCCTTGGGTTGTCCATGAACTTCCTTATAATACGCTCTCGTCAGCTCGAGAATTTGAGCCTTTAGATCATCTTTTTTTGCCATATCGTTTATTGTTTATATAATTTTTTTCTTATAAAGCCATATGTACCAGAAGGGACTAAATAAATAATCAGATAAGTAAAGATTTTACGGATTACACTATCTTGATATTTGTTGATCTCTTTACATAATGGCTTATATTTCTTCTTATATACTGAAGCCATTAGAAGAGTATTACAAAACTTAGGAAAACTTCTAAAATCAGGGGTATTAACCCATGTCTTATACAAATGATCAGTGATACCCTTTTCGTCTATACTTTTCATTAGCCAAGGAATTTCTATCAGAAAATATCGAGGCCATTTATCTAAATAATCCTTGTTATAGGGCATTCTACCATATGCTATAGGATAAGGTGAATAGAGACAATCATCATCTTGAATGCCATTATACCATATTGAAAGATGCGGGTACCCTTTCAGTGAGTTATCCAACAACTTGATACCACGATTCCAGACTTCACGGCTGAATACAACCGTCGTTATGAAACTCATCGAAATTGGATGTTTGTATAACATCTCATCTATTTTTGTTAATTCAAAAGGAGTTTCATATAATGGATTCTCCATTTTCATGTTTCGAAACACATAGTCACCATAGTCTTTACCTATAATCACATTAAAATGGAAAAGCCCAACATGCAGATACTGCTTGATTAACTGTAAAACAGAATAAACAAATGTAGGGAAAGGGATATCATCATCGCCAAAGAACATGACATACTGTCCATTTGACAGACTTATAGCCCTCTGGATGCTATCCACATAATCCACTTGGTCTTCAAATCTATGGTATGTCAACCATCCATAATCGGCGTTTTGGCTTAACTCCGCATATGTACCATCAGAAGAACCGTTGTCAGAAACAATGAGTTCCACTTCCGTTTCATACTGCAGAATCTGCCCCTTAAATACATGCAAGGCTTCCTTCAGTGCTTCTATTCGACCAACTGTTGGTATTACTATACTGAACAATTTCATGATTTATAACGCAAACAGATAGTTATAACTACTATTATAATCTATTTTAGTTGATCTTTCCCTAATGGTTCTTGCAGGATTGCCACCAACAACAGTCCATGCAGGGACATCCTTTGTCACAACACTACCAGCTAAAACGACAGCTCCTTCATGAATAGTCACGCCAGGCATGATCAATGCATTAGAGAATATAAACACATGATCTTCTATCACCACAGGTGCTCCTTTGGTTTCAAATCCTGGACTATCGATGTCATGTCCCAATGTGTACAGTTTCACATGATGGGCAATTCCAACATTATTACCTATAGTGATGCCCCTGCGGTTATCTAGATAACATCCAAAATTAACAACAGAGTTTTGCCCTATAGAGGTTTTACCAACATGGAAGAATCTACACCAACGATGGATACAACTATTCTTTCCTATTTTGATGCCAAAAGCCCTTAAATACAATTTCCTTAGTGGATTAGGTATGAATGTATATGTACTATTCAACCAAGCCACCAAAATGAATTTGCATTGAAGCAGAATAGATTTAATCATTTGACTCTAAAACTTTATCCAATCTTCAAAGAATAAGTCTCCAACAGAAAACGGAGGATTAATCCATTTATTAGGATAAATCACTATTTCTTTTTTTCTTCCTAACACCGCACCCCAATAACTGAATGTGCTATTTGCAATTATCCCTGATTTACATTGACTCATTAAATACATGTCAATAGGGCTCTGTTCTCCAATGTTCCAATCAACATAAATCGGGTCATCAATCTTCAGATTCTCCTTTGACCATTCTATGTCATTCGAAAAAACGAAGTATTTCGGATTTTCAATATTTTTATTAGTATAATCCAAAGCACGATGATAATAGTCAAGAGTACAACAGCCACGGAATCTATCAATATATTTAGGAGAAAGATAGTCACCTCTACGAATATGAATAAATATTGAATTACTGTTTCTTATCTCGTTCAACAAATCAATATTTTGTCTTCCTAAGACTTCATCAGTTATCTTAAACCGTAGCCAATCCCCTTCTGGAATGTACCGCTTATCCGTATGTTGTGCAAAATAGACAAGGGCATCATCTTTTTCCATGACGACCTGGTTCAAATCCAAAAGGCCCTTCCATCCTGTTAGCTTCTTTACTGCATAAAGTGCATAAGTCAGACCCGAAATATACCATTTTGACGGGGGCAGATCTACATCGAACCACTTGTTGATTTCCAATCCATAGTGTTCGCTTAAATATGACTCATTATATACTCCGTAAACTTTCTGGTCAGGATATTTGTTTCTGATATATTCCGTAAAAGCATATCCAAAGATCTGATTACCCAAACCTCCTCCAAAAACTAGTATTTTCATTTTACTTTGTATTTCTATCCATACTCCAATTAACACCCTCTTTTAATAAGCGACAAGGGATTCCTGCATTTAAGGTATTATCCTTGATATCTTTGGTAACAACCGATCTAATACCTATAACAGCATTATTACCTATAGAAACTCCCTTCATAATAGACACATGTGCTCCAACCCATACATGGCTACCTATTATGACATCCCTTGAATAATTAAACTCTTTTCCATCAGACAATAGCTGATGTGAATCTGAGTTCATAATATCTATATCATGAGCAAACAAACAATCATTTCCTATCTGTATAAGACTATTCTTTCCACCAGAATGAAGAAATCCACTATGAAAAAAAACATTTTCGCCTATATCTATTACACAATTATCACCTGCAATAGACAAATACAGTGAATGTAACTGGCTGCCACGTCTCACAATGATTTTGTTATTATTACCTTCAATCTGTATTGTGCTCTTATTGAGAATTGTTTCTAATTCAATAGTATTACCAACCCCAGAAACAACTATTTTAGAACGCGTCATCTTGGAACATACGATATTGACATAATTATTCGAAGGTATCATGAAATACGACAATAAAGATTTACTTTTCTTCTTATGAAAATTTTTAGAGAAAAGAAATCCAAGCCATGTTCCTACAACTAATTTTATATCCATATTATTCCAAACAAGAACTATACAACTTCGTAAACTTCATCACTTATTGCATCAGCATCCAATTGTGGCTGTATCTGATTCTGGAAACCATAAACATATAACATGAAGAATAGTCCTAAATCAAAAAAGCCACCTTCAGTTAATGTGCAAATAAAGAAATATGCATATGCAATTCTATATAAACGTTTATCCCTAACAGTACCACAATTTATTATACTTTTATAAATACCCACATATATTAAAATAAACACCAATACGCCAACAATTCCATATTCAACAATCATATAGGCAATTCGAGCATCCGCCAAAAAAGCAGACTGATTGATAGAACTATTTACCACATACGCATCTTCTCCCATGTAAGCATAACCATTTCCAAATACTGGGTTATTAAAATAAAAAGCCAATAAGTAGAAAGAAAGAGAAACCGTGGAATCATCATCGTCTAGGTCATTTTGCATAAAACTCGATAAGCCTGCAATATTCCTTTCCATACCGCTACCTTTATCCGCTTCTTTGTTAGATATCACCTCTGAGCTCATCAGGAACCTCCAACCAACGAAGAAAACAACAAAAAGAATCAACAACTTCCAGACATGATCTCTTTTATATATAAAGAAGAAAATAAATAAAGTAAATAAAAACAAGACTAATGACATCCTTGCCCCAGAAAATAGAACAATGACACCTATCACCAAAGAAATCAGTATAAAATTAAAATCGTTAATTCCTTTATTCTCATAATAATCATATGAAATAAATAAATATATGGTTGTCAAATAATTAGTCATATGATTATAACGTCCAAAAGTACCAGAAATAAGGTGGTTTGCAAACGTTTCTTCTTGGTTTAATAATGGGTAAACTGTAACACCGAAGACGTTCAATATGCAGAACACCACCTGCAAACCAACAACAAATATTACAAACTTTTTAAGCGCCGTTGAATTCGGTCTAAATCTCTCATCTAATATCAGTAACAATAATGGGCAAACGGTATTAAATGTCAGTATGGAATTTCGGATAATCGAAGGCATACTAAAATGAGTGAACACACCCTGAACAATCAGGAAAAGAACTAATAAAGCTAGCGGAAAAAGTATAGATTTAACTATAAATGCAGGGAATCTCTTTTGGGTTAACTCCAATAGCAATATTATTATAAATAAATAGTTTACTCCTACAGGATAAGCAAAATACAATTTATCAAAAGATTCTGTATCTAAATCTCTGACAAATAGCAACACAAACAAAGGCATCACTATTGGCTGAAGAGACAACCAATACAGGCAAAGGATATTCGGCCTTTTTAAATATAGGTAATATCCTAATAAGAAAGATAAAAATATATATAAATATTTAGGATCCACCATTTCCTAACATCTTAGACTTCTCGGTCAAAAGCATCAATAAAAGAGCCTTTTGTCTTATTGATTATTTTTGCTCCGACATAATTTGCATAAGAATTAAGTTCATGATAGGCAGAAAAAGCATATACCCACATCTGTAACAATTCATGTAATTTTATATATACACCAGAAGAAGTTATCCAAGGACGGAATTCCTTGCCATAATAATGCTCATCAACCAAATAACAAATATTATCATCACCGACTTCTGTCAATCGTAACCATGAATGTTCCACGCCATATAATGATATATCTTTATAGCCTAACCGCAAGGCACAATAAATACTTGATATTACTACATTTTGTGAAACAGGAGCTAATAAGCCCAATTCATATAAACGGAATTTCAGATTATTCAAACATGATAATTTATTATCCCAATGAGCGCCATTAAATGGAATAACACTAACATTTTTATTACATGAAAACTCAGAAAAAAACCACTTCGGGAATACATTTGGGGCATATAATTTCAGATTCCAGTCAACTTTAGTCTTCAGGACTTCATAAGATCTTTGTTCTTCCGAATTCTCTTTGTCCTTGTTCAAATAAAAACCCTCATCTGCCCATACAAGTATCTCAGGTTTTAATTTGAAGAAAACATCACTAATCACACTAAAGTTTACTACACACAAATCCGTCCCCTCCCTCTTATCACCAATTTCATCCAAAATATGAATTAAAGATGGGCCGTTTCCCAAAATATACAAAGGCTTTGTTTTCTTCTCTTTCCTTATCAGTGGGGGATATCCTAATTTGGATAGATTCTTTAATAATGAATATAGTAGACGAATCATATCGCCAATAAAAAACACCACTTTTTTAATTGCAATTCCCATATAGATTTTGTTTAAGTTCTTTGATCGCTTTTTTCTTTATATAATAATAAACTCCTCCTTGAGTAATACTATAAATCAAACATGTCCAATATAATGAATATCTTGTTAAGCATAATGAAAGTAATAAATGAACAATAGAGGATCCAAAAGTTACATACATGATATCTTTAGTCTTTCTGTAAAAGAACAAAAAATTAGTATACAAAAAATACAAGCACTGTAAAAAACCAAAAACTGAAATACATAAAAAGTAATTCATAGCCCCTGCATACTTTGGAACTATAAAAGGAATAGTAAAATATCCAACGACAGTCACCATAATCGATATAACCAAGTATACTAACGCAAACTGTTTTTTCTGTCTTTTTATCTGACTCATTTTGTCATCCACAGAAAGATTCTTATCACTAAGGACTTTAAATATATCAACACTATTTGACTGATTAAACCCTGCACCAATAAGAACTATTACATTAGCAAGGTTTAGGGCAAAACTAAACAAGCCCACATCACTAATAGTATGATTGTAACTAATAATATACCTATCTAATCCCTGCCTAATAAAATTAGCTGACAAATGTGGAATAATAGGGAGGCCATATAAGAGAAGCATTTTCCAATAATCCTTTTTAGGCCATGATATTAATTTTTTCTTTGTAAAAAAGAGTAATCCAATAATACCATACAAAACAAAACATATGGATTGGGCATATACTCTTCCTTGCCATCCCATTAATAGGCTTTTAACAAACAATATGGATATGACAAAATTAAGAAAAGCGTTACTACAACTTAATATACCATATTCTTTTATTCTTTCTTCAACTCTAAGATAATCTAAATTGACATTTGTATATACTGTAAAAAAACATATAACTACCGACAAGAACAATATTGCCAATGGTAATTTTAGGATTTGGCTAATATTATCTCCAAAAGCCACAAGAAACAACAGACATAAAATACTTACTATTACAGACGTAAAAAACACACACGACATCGTATTTTTCACGCCACTCCGACCTTCACAAAAATAAGCATTACTAACATAACCTTCTGTAGACAATGCCATGAAATATCCTATGACCATTACAACAGAAGAATACAATCCTAAATAACCATATTCATCAGGGGTAATATAATTGGCCAAGATGATTAACAAAAGGAAATTAAACCCTCTATTAATAAAAGAAAACAAAGAAAACAATGTACCATTTATCAATGACTTATTGCCTTTGATTCTTTTAATATTTGATATGATATTATGTTTTACTTCCATGATATTTTCCATAAAACGCTCGTATGAAATGTCATTTCTACTTCTAATTATCTACCTCATCTTATGGCCTATGTATATATTTCGAGCACCCCTCTTCTGTCTTGACAATATTAATCCCTCTTTTCTCATGATGAATTATAATACCATTCAAATCATATCGAATTGGGGTTTTGCCATTATCTTTCACATGGTTAATATGCGTACTTAATTCTATTGGACAGAGAACCACTTTAATCATATCATTTTCTTCTTTTTGATAGTTCTTTAATAATATCTCGATATCAGAAGATTCAAAAAAATAGTCATCTACATCTCCATCAGAATGTTCTATTTGAAGTTTCCAACCAGTGTTAGGTGTAGTTAATGACAACCTCATCACTCGATCAGAATAATAACATCCGGCAAAATCATTTTCCCTTAGAGGCGTTCCATTCATTTCAATCTGATGACCTCTCGAATTGATTGAAAGATTCAAGACTTGGCCAAGACAAAAAAAGTCTGCCATTTGCTTATATAAGATCAACGGACGTTTCTCCCAAAAGTCTATTATTTCATTTACACTTTTTTCATAATGACGGAAAGGATTAGCAATACTGTCAAAAGCATAAAAATCCTCGTATCTACCACACCAATCTTTGAACTCAGAATATGCCTCATAAGTGTCTGGTAATTCATCACGTATTTCATCCTCCATTTCCGAAACAACAGCACTTGTCAAAGAAGGCTTTAAGAAATCACCTAAATATGTTGTGAATCGGTCGATAAACACTTCCTTATATTCCGGGAAAGACATCATTTTCATATATAATTGCTGGGCTTTCTCTATGCTCTCCCATCTTCTTGCATCATTCCACTCATCACAACCAGGAGTGCCACCTCGGAACATATAATCAAACATATTGTAACTAACAGGTTTTCGCAAACCAGTATAATCCAAATCCTTTAAAATCCATCTCCATTTTCCATCTAAAGATTTGCTTCGCCACACAGAGATATTATTATCTGGATAATCATAATTGGTAGAAAACATCTCCGCAATAAAGGAATCCATGAAATTATCAACATCCATCAACGAACATATCTCATCATAAGATACATTTGGACTCATGTAAGTATCATAAAAACTTTGGAAAAGAGTGTTCCCCCAGGCAGCACTTCCAATAAAAGGGTTTTCGTGTATTTCTATATCCTCCAACCCATTATAATTGGATTCGACATAATCTTCGTTGGAGCGTTCACGCATATTATATACACCTTTATAGTTACCATTGATGTATAAAATAACATGTTTATATGCTTGCCAATCAAGAGTACTTAAATGTGTTCCAAATATTTTCTGGATGATGGCATCATTTAATCTTCCATATAAACAAGCTGTACCTCCATTTCTAAGCATCAATGACTTCACTTGTGTCACATTTTCTTTATCATCCCACAACCTACCTGAAAACCTTTTTGTCCCCCACCTTTTATGAGCGTAGAATTTCAATGACTTTTGTGGATATGCGCGGGAATAATTCCCAGCAACCATTGTTTCTGACAACTGATTAAAGGTCGTTGTATGCCCATCTCGAGAATCATAATATTCAATATTGATCGGGCGTCGCCATCCTTGATAACAATTAGTCGTTTTATCATTATTTCCTCCAATAAGAATACCATGACCGTCACTGTAGAAATACATATCATCTGAAACGACAGATATTATTGGTAATTTTGTTTCCCTTGGATGAAAGATATATGACTGAGTTGTTGATCTTGGACTTAAGGCCATACTTGATATAAGTTTTGCACGTATGATTGTCGTTTCTGCTATATCAAATGTAAACCTTTCTCCAGATAGTGATGTACTTGTAGGTTCACTACCATCTAAGGTTATATATACTTTTGTATCTTCAGGTAGTTTCTCATCTGGGATGGAAATTGTTATTGATATTGGCTCTATATAAGAACCACCAATAGCACTAAACACAGGATTAGGTAAGACTTTTGTTGAAACTAATCCATTATTTGGCCCACCAGCACTCGGCTCAATTTCGTATTGCCACTCTTCAGATCCATCTGCAATTCTACCAAATGCCACATTGGGTGCTGGCATCTTTTTATGATGCAATTCATCTATTAGGTCCCCATTGGGTGAAAAGAAGTATAGACTACCTTTGCCAGATTCTAATCTGAAATCTGTATGCAAACCTCTATCTTCCTTGTCGCAATAGATTACAACATAACCTTTAGGAGGTATGATACATTCTTGAGGAATACAATAAGCTGCTTGATGGTCAGTAGTTAAACCTATAAATGCCCCTTTTAAATCAACAGGCGCATCAGATGTATTATACAATTCGACCCAGGAATCAGGGAAATCGTTATCTACAACAAGGTAGTCCACATTCGATTGCATTACCTCATTGATACGTATGTCGTGAATGCTGTTAGAATGGCATACCTGCCAAACCAAAGCAAATAAAACGATTAAAAGACCATTCCTTTTTAGAAACATCAAGACTAATCTATATAATCTAAATTAAATCTTTCACCTTTTTCCAGATTGCAGTTGACCTTCTTCCCTATTAATTCAGGAAGGAATTTAGGATGAAGGCCAAAACCGGGCCTAACACTTCTAACATTCTTTTCAGTTATCACATCCCCAGCTTTCATATCCTCTGCGACATACAAAGAACGGCAAGCAGACCGACTCCCTTTCATTTTCTCCGTAAGTGTGTAATCTACCTTGCCCATAGCTGCCTCGGCCAATCGAACTTTCTGAACCATATCACGAAATTCGTTTTCATCCATTGAGAAAGACGCGTCTTCGCTCTCCACGTTTTTGTTTAGGATAAAGTGCTTCTCAATCATCACAGCACCATTAGCTACAGCAAGCACAGGAACCATAGCACCAATAGTATGGTCGCTAAGTCCTGATTTTACGCCAAAGCGTTCTGCAAGGTCACGAATCATTATTACGTTGGCCTCTTCTACCGGTGCAGGGTATGCAGAGGTACACTTCAAAAGTGTAATATCATTATTACCCACTCTACGACAGGCATCTACTGCAAGCTGTATATCAGCTATCTCCGCAATACCTGTAGCCATTATCATGGGCTTCATCTTCGAGGCCGCATATTCAATTAGTGGGATATCCGTAATCTCAAATGATGCAATCTTGTACATGGGCGCATCTAGTGACTCGAGGAGGTCAACTGCAGTTTTGTCAAAGGGTGAAGAAAAACACATCAGCCCTTCTTCTTTTGCCACATTAAACAACTCCTCATGCCACTCCCAAGGGGTATAAGCCTTCTGATATAACTCATAAAACTTTCTACCATCCCATATGGAGCCTTCGTTTATCACGAAGTCAGGTTTATCACAATCAAGAGTGATTGTATCTGCCGTATAGGTTTGCATCTTGATTGCATCAGCGCCTGCTCGCTTAGCAGCACGGATGGTCTCAATTGCGATGGATTTGTCTCCACCATGATTTGCCGACATCTCGGCGACTATCAAACATTTACCCATAATTATATCGATAATTCTTTTAATTCAGTTATTTTGCGGTAAACACACCCGGTTCTAATACTAATACCTGACAGGGCTTCACCTTCTGCCCATCGCTTCAATAAATAAGGAACATCCATTCCAGCAGCTAACGAGAACATGTAGCCACCACCAAACCTAGGATTAATATCGATCACAAAAGTTCCTGTTTTGCATGTAAGAATATCACAGTCAACATTCCCTTTATGTTTTAGCACCATAGAAATTTTTTGACTAACTTCTTTAATTTCGCTATTATTCACAACTTCGGCAATATCTGTTTCACCACCTCGCATCATCAGTTTCTTTTTAATAGCTGTTGTATACCATTTGCCTTGAAGATCATTTACAATATCCAACCCATATTCTATTCCATCAATCACTTCCTGAAAAACAAGTGTTTCTTCTTTTCTTTCCATTTCAGCAGCCAAAAAGCCAGGAGCTGAGAACTTACCTTTATATAGGTCGTAGAACAAAAACATTTCTTCCTTATTATTCAAGAAAGTAACACCTTTAGATCCCATTCCCCACCTGGATTTACCAATTACAGGATATTTTAATTCTCCATCTTTAATCGCGGATTCCACCTCTTCTGGTGTTAAGTAGGTCTTAGGGCTACCAATATCATTATGAACAAGAAACTTTGAAAAAGCATACTTGTCCAAACATTTATAGGATATCTCTCCATCTGGCATCAATAACTCACATGTGGGTGGTAATTCATTTTTTAAGCCGGCAACAAGAGCTATCTCAATATCGCTTAATGATAGTAGATAATCTATTCCATCTTCAAGAATAATCTTCTTTAGAGCCTGCAGATAATTGTTTGAGTCATATCTGGGCATTAAATACGACTTCACATTCCTATACAAATTGGTTGTTAGCGGGCTATTGTCACCTATTTCCACGTCAAAATACTTGTAAAAAAGATCTACCAAGTACGTCTGACGACCAACACTTAACATTAAAATCTTTTTCATATAGAGAAAATATCTATAAAGTTCTCAAAATCGCGACTCTTTCTCAGCATCCTTACACTGTTATCCTTCAGGATAGCCATATACGGCAAATACTGAATGAAACTTGATGCCATAACAAAAGTATATGCTCCTACATTATCAATCACAATGTAGTCACCAACGTTCACTTTATGTTTTGTTGAACAACGTTTTAACAAGTCAGATTCCATACAAGATGCTCCAGAAAAATGCACTGTTTCCTCTTGATCCTGAAGAGTATTATCTCGTGTTACTATATAATATGGAAGATTAAAGTCAGCCATATTCTGTCTGACATGGAACATGGTACCATCCGTCTGAGCAATACGACGGTCATCTCTATGCTTAATATCATGTACTCTGGCGATATATGACATTGATGAAGCCGCAACCGACATCCCCGGTTCTATTACGATGTATGGTCTATTATCTACAAACCAGTCAAATCCATTAAAATATTCGAATATATCGTGAGCATACTCCTCATAAGTTGGCACATGCCTATCCAGGAACATTCCTTCTGGTACGGGCCCAAAGAATCCACCGCCTAAATCTATGTATCTAGGAGTTAGATTATAAGCCTTGGCTACATCAATCAGTCGCTTTCCTATCTGATGATAATTGGATATTGCTCGATTCTTAGAAGACGTGTGTCCATGAAGACACACTATCTCACAATCAAGATTTTGAAGTGACTTTATCACCTCATCCAATTCGCTATCTACGAAACCAAATCTACCTATCTTTTCTTCACCATATATAGCAGAAACGCCACTCTCATCCACAATCGGAACATTAATTCTAATACCAATCTGAATAGGTTTTGAAGGGTTGCTTTTTCTTATCTTTTCCAAATGAGATAACTCATAAAAGGAATCTATATTCACTAATGCACCTTCAAGAATAGCTGTTTCAAATTCCTCATATCGCTTGATTGGGCTGTTCATAATGATGTCATTAGGCTCAAAACCCACATGTTTAGCAATCTGATATTCCAGATATGACACCACTTCTGCCTTAAAGCCATAATCTTTTGCCAATTTACAAATATAGGGCGCATAGTTTGTCTTGAATGAATATGATACAATGGTTTTTTCATACTCATTCAAGAATGCAACCTTAATATGCTGCAAATTCTCCACAAACAAATCCTTATTAATAAGGTAACAAGGCGTCCCAACTTGTTGATGGACAATATCACATTGGTTTATTGTCAGTTTTTTCATGAAATAACTTATAACGACTTAAAAAGTTCTATAAACCTAAATGGAATAACAGAAGAGATCGTATTCCCATCTTTTTCGGAAATTCTATTCAATAGGAATTTGATTCTACTTAATGCATTTGCTTCAGTAAAATCTCCAGCACCATATATCATATTTGCCATGTTAAAGGCATAATAATCGCTCTCTTGATTATTAACAAAGTAGCCACCAATAATTGTAATGCCACATGCTAAAGCTTCATTCATTATTGTGGACGCAGGCAGGATAGCAATGTCAGAAATAGAGAATAGGTTTGCGATATCCTCAGCTGACAGGTTCTTTTGATAATGAACTTTAGGACTTTTAATCATTATCTCTGATGAGTAAGCATCACCAACAATCGCTGTGATTCTATTAATAACATCCATTCCTACGATGTTCGTAATCACCTTACTAGTCAGATCTAAATAGTCTGAACCACCAAAAGCTACAACCACATCAAGTTTTTCTTTTCCTTTTGTGGGGTGCTCTTCTTCCTTTATTTTACATGCATCAAAAAATGGTTTTCTCAAAAGAGAGTATCCCAGGCCAAAAGCAAATCTTGTATATGACTCACATGAATAATCTTGTATCGATACATTTATTGCTTGATTAATAATCAGGTCTGCTAAATAGTGCTTATCATGTAAATCATCAATGCAAACGAGTTTACACCCTTTTGCCTTTATTCTCCGCTGATAGTCTGTAGTGAAGAAGTAGTTATCAAGCACTACAATTTCATCACCTTTTAGACAATCAAGAAACTGATGAAACTTGTTTTTCTCTTCCAAAACGACAAATGAACACACGCCCTTCATTTGAGCCACCTGATATGGCGTTGGTTCTGAAGTATAGAAAATACAGTCAAAATCACCTTTCAGCATATCAGCCAAAGCTAATGTGCGAATGAAATGGCCATAGCCTATACCAAATCCCGCATCCGCGCGGAAGAGAATCTTTTGCATTATCCTTTCAATAATTTAAATTTCATTTCAGCCATCTGCCAATCAGTCATTGTATCAAGATCCTGCACCTCTGTTTCAGGGAGTATTAGGGGTGCACAGTTTTTCATCCACAAATCCTTCTCAATGCGGAGCTGACTTACACGGCCAAAATAGAACTGCCCAGCATCGTGATAGGTGGCCTCCAAGTCCTGAGAACGTACTGATTGATACTCTGGCCATTTCATACCTATCTTCCCATCAACGATGTGCAAACAACGCTGGATTGGATAAGAATAAGCAACTACCGTAAAAACTGCATCTACATTCTCATCTATCATTTTCTGATAGGCTTCTTTTAATCTCTCTGCAGTAACAAATGGAGCAGTAGAATACAAGCAACAGATGTTATCAAACTCTTTACCTTGTTTCTTATACTCATCAAGAACCTCTATGAGAACATCTTCTGTGGTTGCATAGTCATTCGCTGTTACTGCTGAGCGCATGAAAGGGACACTCGCTCCATACTGACGGGCTACTTCTGCGAAGTCATAATCGTCTGTAGAAACCATTACTTCGTCAAACAGACCCGACTTCAAAGCCGCCTCAATGGAATAAGCCATAATAGGCTTACCCATAAAAGGCTTGATGTTCTTGCGAGGGATGCGCTTACTGCCACCTCTCGCAGGTATAATACAAAGATTCTTCATTATGCCATGAATTCTTTAACCTTTGCTATAATCCAATCTTGTTCCTCATCTGTTAAAGTCGGGAACATAGGCAACGCAAGACATTTAGTGTAATAATCTTCAGCTACCGGCATATCCCCTTCCTTCCAGCCTAAGCTCTTATAGTAAGGCATGGTATGAGCAGGGATATAGAGTACCTGAGAGAATACATTATTCGCACGTAGGAAGTCATACAAGCCTTTACGCTTTGCAGGATCTACCTGAATAATGTACAGATGGAAGGCATGTACCAATCCTTCTGCACGGAAAGGAGTCTTCACTGCAGTACCCTTGAAAGCCTCATCATACTTCTTGGCGATCTCGTTTCTGCGCTGAATACTCCAATCCAAACGCTTCAACTGGCTGATACCAAGTGCAGCCTGCATCTCGGTGATTCGGTAGTTGTAACCCAGTTCTTGCATCTCATAATACCAACCTCCATCATTCTTTTTCAGAAGAGCGGGATCTTTGGTGATACCGTGTGTACGGAAGAGAGCCACCTTATCATAGAGGTCTTTACGATTGGTAGTAACAGCTCCACCTTCACCTGTAGCAATGTGCTTTACGGGATGGAAAGAGAACACAGTCAGGTCTGCATACTTGCAGTTACCAATCATCTGCTTTTCACCCTTGCTGTCAATGAAACTACCGCCAGGAGCATGACAGGCATCCACTACAATAGCGAACTGATACTCATCAGCCAACTTGCGAAGTTTCTCCTCATCAATAGGATAACCAGCAAAGTCAACAGGTACAACGGCTTTGTAAGTACCTTTGGGTGATGCTTTCAGAATCTGCTCCAGTTTGTCCAAATCCATCAAGAAGGTCTTGGGATCAATGTCACAGAACACCACCTCTGCACCCTGATAACGGAATCCGTTTGCAGATGCGACAAAAGTAATAGGAGTTGTGATAATCTTATCGCTAGGCTTAATGTCCAGCGCCATGGCGCAAAGATGGAGAGCTGCAGTGCCGTTGCTCACCATACAGGCATATTTGCAACCAAGATAGTTGGCAAAGTTCTTTTCAAACTCTCCAATCAAGGGGCCTTGGGTCATATAGTCAGACTTCAAGGCTGCAATTACAGCATCAACATCCTCTTGGGTGATACTCTGATGGCCGTATGGAATCGGTTTATTTATCATTGTCTTTAACCTTTAACCATTAACCTGTAACCTTTACTTAACTTCGAACCCAGGAATAACTTTTGCGAACTTCTCCCGGAGCGTTTCTACAGTATCCCAATCCTTGTTATTATCAGAAGCGAAATAGAAACCTTGTTCAACGAACTTCGCATTATAATGCTTCAGATAATCTTCTGTCTGCCAGCAGAATGAAACAGAAGGTAAAATAGCATAGTACATACCTATATCAATTGTACTTAAAGAATCTGTTGCAGTAATCATCTCTTCGTGGAGCTTTTCGCCTGGACGAATACCAATCTCTTTCATAGGGAGATTTGGAGCAATAGCCTTTGCTACGTCGGTAATCTTATATGAAGGTATCTTCGGGATGAAGATTTCGCCGCCAAGATGATGACCGAGAGCCCACATGACCAAATCAACGCCCTCCTGCAAAGAGATATTGAAGCGAGTCATACGCATGTCGGTAATAGGTAGTTCCTTTGCACCTTCATCACGAAGTTTGATAAAGAAAGGAATCACAGAACCACGAGACCCCATCACATTACCATAGCGAACAACAGAAAAACGAATATCCTTTGAACCCTTGATATTGTTTGCGGCGGTGAAAAGTTTATCACTAGTTAATTTGGTAGCCCCATAAAGATTGATTGGAGCACATGCTTTATCGGTACTTAATGCCACAACATCTTTGACACCACACTCTAAGGCAGCATTAATCACATTGATAGCGCCATTAACATTAGTTTTAATACACTCGCGAGGGTTATACTCGGCTGTATCTACCTGTTTGATGGCTGCAGCATGAATGATGACATCCACACCTTCACAAGCCATCTTCAAACGGTCTGCGTCACGCACATCACCAATTAGATAACGAAGCATAGGGTAATCCTTCTCAGGATATTTCTGCTTCATATTATACTGTTTCAACTCTCCACGTGAATAAATCACAATCTTCTTCACATTAGGATAATCACGGAGAATGGTCTCCACAAACTTGTTACCAAAGGAACCTGTTCCACCAGTAATCAAAACAACTTTACCATTTAACATAAATAATTGCGTTTATATCGTTTATATTTTGTCTATTTGTATAGATCTATTGTGTTTATCGCTGTTACTTTGCTTGCAAAGAACTATGAAAATAATGACAGGAAAATGCAGGGTTATTCCAAAGAACTTTTATACCATTGGAACAACTTGGCTACACCATCCTCGATTTCCACCTTGTGTGTCCAGCCAAGGCTGTGCAACTTGGAGACATCAATCAACTTGCGCATGGTGCCATTAGGCTTGCTGGCATCGAACTCCACCTCGCCCTCAAAGCCGACGGCCTTAACTACCAGTTCAGAGAGCTCACGGATGGTAAGTTCCTTGCCCGTGCCCACATTGATGTGGCAGTTGCGGATTTCGCCCAGACTTGGGATAGCGCCGCCACGGCCTGCGCTATGGTTTCTATCCACGGCACCATCGGTTGTTGCGCCATAGTGTACTGATGAGTATTTCTCAATGCCAATGACATCCTTGAAGTCTACGTTCAGAAGGACGTGCACGGAGGCATCGGCCATGTCTTCGCTCCACAGGAATTCACGCAATGGGGTACCTGTGCCCCAGAGAACGACGCGGTTATCGAAGATACCATACTTGGCGAGAACGCTGAGAGCGTTTTCGCGATGTGTGATGGATGAGGGATGAGGGAAGAGGGAAGAGGGGGGCTTCACCCTGAACCGTTAACCCTGAACCATCAACGCCTTCGACGGGGCGTTTGTTGAGGTCGATGGCTATCTTGTCCCATGCACCGTCGTGGATGAGCTTGGCCAGATAGACCTTGCGCATCATGGCGGGCATGACGTGGCTGTTCTCCAAGTGGAAGTTGTCGTTGGGGCCATAGAGGTTCGTAGGCATCACGGCAATATAGTTTGTACCATACTGCAGGTTATAGCTCTCGCACATCTTCAGGCCGGCTATCTTGGCAATGGCATACTCCTCGTTTGTATATTCCAAAGGACTGGTCAACAGGCAGTCCTCTTTCATGGGTTGCGGGGCATTCTTGGGGTAGATACAGGTCGAACCCAGGAACAGCAGCTTCTTCACGCCATGGGCGTAGGCTTCGCTGATGACGTTGCACTGGATCTTCATATTCATCATGATGAAGTCGGCCCTATACAGCGAATTGGCCATGATGCCGCCCACAAAGGCCGCGGCTAATACTACAGCATCGGGCTGTTCTTCATCGAAGAACTTCTTGACTGCCACTTGGTCGGTCAAGTCGAGTTCTTTGTGGCTCCTGCCAACCAAGTTATTATAGCCTCTTTGTTTGAGGTTGTTCCATATAGCTGAGCCCACCAATCCATTGTGGCCTGCTACATATATCTTTGTATTCTTATCTAATGCCATTACTTTACTATTCCTTTTTCAAGGTACTCTGCAAGGTTGGTGCGGACTTTCATTGCAATTTTCATAAATGACAAATAAGAAATACTATAGTTTAAAGACCATAGACAAACGGTGAATCAAAATCTTTGAGTAAAGGATGTTTGATGTCCTTTTCTGAAAGTATTGCCTTATCGGCTATGCGCCAATCAATATCTAATGAATCATCCAAAATGCTTATACCACCATCTGCTTCGGGATGATAGAATTCATCACACTTATATTGGAAAATGGCAGTTTCGCTCAATACGGCAAAGCCATGCGCGAAGCCACGAGGAACAAAGAACTGACGATGGTTGTCCTCAGTTAATTCAATAGCCATATGCTGGCCATAAGTGGGTGAGCCTTTACGAATATCGACAGCAACATCCAGCACTGCGCCCTTGACACAACGTACAAGTTTGCTCTGGGTGTATGGTGGCCTCTGGAAATGTAGCCCACGCATGACACCATGAGATGACATGGATTCATTGTCCTGTACGAAGTTAATGATATGTCCTAATATGGGAGCAACCTTCTCATCAAACTCTCTTTGGGAGAAACTTTCAAAGAAATAACCTTCCAACGTATGATGCTTCTTCTTTCTATAAATTTCTATAAAAGTCTCATTCAGCCTACGCTACACCTATGCTAGAATGAAAAATAAAGCTTTCAGTGAAGAGTGAAAAATTAAGATAAATTAGAAGGTGATGACGGTTTCATCGAGCCAGTCGGTGTCGATGAGGAAAGAGGTGCTGAGAGGAGCGCTATACAGGACACCAGTGATTTTGGTGCTGCGGTTGCGCTTGAAGGGCACGCCGCTGAGTTCTCTGTGGGATATTGAAGTGCCGGCGGTGTTGAGTACGTCGATGGTGACGTCCATGGTCTGCTCGTCGGTATTGAGGAAGAGGTAGGCGATGGAGTTGAATTTGGCGCCTACACTCTCAGTGACACTCAATGTATTGTTGAATCCAGTATTGACTGTTGCCAGGCCCGTGGTGGGGTTGAATGCCTTTCCACCTGCGGAGAAGGTTACGCGGACGTTTGCTGCATCGTCTGTTCTGCCATCGGTGGAGACGATATGCAGTCTCGACACGATTCGACTGAGTGTTGTGCTGACTTCCACGGCCTCGGTGGTAGTAATGTTCACTGTCTCTGTGGCGGCGAAGGTTTCGCGCGGGCGTTCACTGGTATATGCGGCCTGGGTTGGACTGGTGAGGGTCAGCACATCGCCTTCGAAGTATCCGTAGCCAAGGACCACCATGGTGTAGGTGCCCTTAGGCAGGGCGCATTCGAACTCGCCAAAGGTGTTGGTTTGTGTGGCA
>JAEEGL014255078.1_pt1 | contig 29526 bp, 23 predicted proteins | sample 9134231 | NCBI WGS metagenome assembly JAEEGL01 (sample SAMN16246548, study PRJNA631951) | gut metagenome | biome: gut microbiome; feature: rumen; material: fiber-attached | host: Bos | place: Iran: Karaj | collected 2018-10
CCTACTGAACATACGCATGTCATTGCCTCGAGCTTTTCAAGTGTGATTGCTCCTGCCTCAACAGAATTAATCATACCCTGATCCTCAGATACAGGAATAAATGCACCTGAAAGACCACCTACATAAGAGCTTGCCATTACGCCGCCCTTCTTTACCTGATCATTAAGCATAGCTAGTGCTGCTGTTGTTCCTGGAGCACCAGCATACTCAAGCCCTATTTCACAGAGAATATCAGCTACAGAATCTCCAATTGCAGGAGTTGGTGCAAGCGATAAATCGATGATACCGAAAGGTATGCCAAGTCTCTTTGAAGCCTCCTGAGCAACAAGCTGTCCAACACGTGTAACCTTGAAGGCTGTCTTTTTAATTGTCTCGCAAAGAACCTCAAAGCTTTCCCCACGAACCTGCTCTAATGCCTTCTTTACAACACCTGGGCCAGATACACCAACATTGATAATTGCATCAGCCTCTGTAACACCATGGAAAGCACCAGCCATAAATGGATTGTCATCTGGAGCGTTACAAAATACTACAAGCTTCATGCAATCAACAGAATCTCTGTCCTTTGAACGGTCAGCAACCTGAAGTAAAATATCACCCATAAGACGAACAGCATCCATATTAATACCTGTCTTTGTGGAAGCCAAATTAACAGAACTACAAACTCTATTTGTCTCACAAAGAGCTTGTGGAATAGAACGAATAAGCATCTCATCAGCTGTGGTCATACCTTTAGAAACAAGGGCTGAATAGCCACCGATAAGATTAGCACCTACAGCCTCAGCTGCACGGTCAAGTGTATGAGCCAGTGTCACAAAATCCTCTGGCTTCTTGCAAGCAGCACCACCAACAAGGGCAATTGGAGTAACTGAAATACGACGATTGACAATTGGAATACCATAGTCACGCTCAATTTCCTTTGCCACCTTGTCCAAATCCTTTGCAACAGTAGTGATGCGATTATATACGTTTTCATTAACCTTGTTTAAATCTGAGTCGATGCACTCAAGAAGGCTAATACCAATAGTGATTGTGCGGACATCAAGTGTCTGCTCTTCCACCATTTTATTTGTTTCGATTACTTCTTTTAATGTTACCATTGGTTCCCCCTACTTATATTCGATGCATTTCATCAAAGATTGCTTCCTTCTGGGCCTTTACCTGAACTCCGATTTCCTCGCCAAGCTTTTCAAGGTCAGCCTGAATATCTCCAAAGTTCTTAGAAGCCTTATTAATATCAACAATCATCATCATATTGAAGAATCCCTGAACAATTGTCTGAGTGATGTCTAATACGTTTACACCATTATCTGCTAAATATGTACAGATACGAGCTATAATTCCAACTGTGTCTTTACCAACTACGGTAATAATTACTTTGTTTTCCATGAGAATTCTCCTTTTAAATAATAATTCTTTGTGATACGTCGCTGCGGGACGCAACGGTTATATTAAAATCACTACCAGAATATGGTGTGGTTTTATCCATGGTAACTTCGAGACGAACTGTCTCATATGCTAAATCCGGATAATTATTCTCATGGCTAAGATGCCCGAGAAATACATGCTTTATATTGTCATGCAAAATCTTGCTAAGGAGCTGACCACTGGCTTCATTTGATAAATGGCCATAGTTCCCTAATATTCTCTGCTTTAGTGGATAAGGATATGCTCCCACTTCTAGCATGTGGATATCGTGATTTGCTTCAAGCAACATTGCATCCAGATTTGTTAAATTTTCCACAATATAGGCATCATAATAACCTAAGTCAGTGCAGACTGCAACCTTAGACTTAGGATTTTCGATACGATATGCAACTGGGTCTGCCGCATCATGGCTAATACGAAATGGGTGAATCGTAAGACTTCCTATAGAGAAATCCTCATCAGGCTTTATGACATGAAATAATGTGTCGTCGATAGCCCCAAGGCTTTTCATAGAACGTATTGCCTTTATGGTAGCCGCAGTTCCATAGATTGGAATATGATACTTTCTGGAAATAACCCCGAGCCCTGAAACGTGATCAGAATGCTCATGAGTGACAAGTAGCCCGTCCATATCGGCTGTCGTGTAATCATATTTATTCATCCCAGCCTCAATACGTTTTCCAGAAATTCCCGCATCAATCATCACATGAGTGCTGTCGTCTCCAACACAAATGCAATTACCGCTGCTACCACTTGCAATACTAAAAAAATCCATTAAAAATATTTCTTCTTTCTATAAATCTTTCGGGAAAGCATGCCCATGCAAATTGCTATCCCCATCTTACCTCCACTTCATCGTTGGCATGAAGCGAATCGGAGAATCCACATTTTTCTCCATTTATCTTTATGATGAGAGGTCTTCCAGCTCCCTCATTTGGATCAAAATTAATGAGGTTGTATACATCCACAAAGATGTAATCTCGCTTTCCTTTGAGGACCATTTTCTTGCCGTTGATTTTGATTGGCATGTCGATAGTCTCCACCTTCATCTTGGTGTGAATATCTGTAATTGTAGCCATCTCCTGCTGTGGCTCCTCGTAATCCTCTGGCAATCCCTCGCCATCCTCGGCGAGATATTCTCCACCGTAAGCTACTGGGGTTGTTGTAGTCCAATAGATTACGAAGTTCTCATATACCAACGAATCCATACTTGCAGGATGATTATTTACCAAAATCTCGTAACGGTCGTCAATAGTCACATCCATAAACTCTGCCAATTGACCAACTGTATAGAATGGGCGTGTCTCAATAACATCCCCCTCTTTGACAGAGTAGGTAGGGGGTTCCATAGAACCATTTACCTCAACAAACTTTGGACATTTTACTCTGTGTCCACACACTGTAAAGTACAGGTATTCTGTAGTGAACTCTGCCAAATCAGCAATCGTTCCATTACCACCTGCTCCAACCGTTGAAGGAGTAAGCTCAACCTCACAGTTGAACTCCAGTGGTGTGTTGATACCCACTGATTTGCCATTCATCTTTACTATTGCTGACTCGCCCTCTGTACCACGAATCATTCGAGATACGCCATTAACTGTGAAATTAATCTCACGGCCTCGGCGAGGGAATAGCTGGTCTGCTGAGAAACCTGCCTGCATTGCTGCATCCACAATAGTAAGCTGTCCATTATCGTAAAGCTTCATCATTTCGCCATTAAAGTGAATCATGATGAAGTTGTTCTTTGTCTCATAGTAATTCAAGCAAATACCAATTGGTGTAACAAGAAGAGAATCCTTTTTAATCTCCTCCTCTTCGAAGATAATGTTTTTCATTACCTCTTCTCCACGGAGAGCTACACGCTCATTTACAATCTTTAGGTCCTTTGCAAGAGCCTCTGTAAATCCGTGAATCTTTCCGCCTCCACCAACAACAAATGCTGCTGATACAGACTTGCCACCATTTAGCTCTTTAATCTTTTCAGATACCTCTGATGCAATCTTTTGCATGATAGGATCTGTAAGCTTCCATACATCCTCTGATTTGATTGTATGGCTAATGCCCATAATGTCCTCGTAAGTAATCTCGCCGCCCTCGGTAGAGGCACGCTTGATAGTCTCTGCTGTAGCAAAATCCACAAGGAACTCATGAACCAAAACTTCGGTAAGCTCATCGCCAGCCATTGGAATCATTCCATAAGCAATAATGCTACCATCTCTTGTAACACAAATATCTGAAGTACCAGCGCCAACATCTATTAGCGCGATATTAAGCATTCTAAAATTCTGAGGAATAGCCACATTGATAGCAGCGATAGGCTCCAACGTAAGATTAGCAACTGAAAGTCCTGCCTTTCCTACTGCTGCATAAAGACCATCAACTACATCCTCTGGAAGGAATGTAACGATAATGTCCTCGCCAATAACATCTGCCTTGTGATCCTCTAGAGATGTAAACACATCTCCATTTAAATAATATTTGACTGTAGAATATCCAACACAGAAGAACTTGTATTTGTTGTCCTCATCCCCTTTGATTTCCTTGCCAGCTTGCTCGATGCCCATCATATCAAGGGTATGCAAATCCTCACCTGTGACAACTGTCTCCTCTGGATACTCCATTTCCACGTGTGTTGTAACTGTCCTGAGCACACGACCAGCGGCAGCGATACATACTTCTGAAAGAGTAAGTCCCGTCTTTTCCTCTAGTTCCTTTTTTACCTCATCGCAAGTAGCCCCTACTCGGCCGATGTCATGAATCTGACCATCTAGCATGGCTCTAGTGTCATGCTCCCTGAGATTCTGGGCTATAACGTGGAATTCATCCCCATCAAGATAACCTACTGTACCAACTACATTTCTGGTACCAATATCTAGTCCAAATACAATGTCCTTCTTCTCCATAAACTTAAGTCCCCTTTGTTGAATATTAAACTCTATTTCAGTGTCTTTTTGAGTTGAGCAAGTGTTTCCTCCTGAGTACCACTGTTGTCTATTACAATCTCACAATGCTCTCTGAAGCTCTCGTCACTGCGCTGACAACTCATCATATTCACAATACGTTCTTTTGAATATCCCCTAGATTCAATCAAACGCTTTTCCCTTATTTCAGGTGTGGCAAATATATACCACATCTCATCAACAAGTTTACCATAACCACATTCTATGAGCAATGCAGCTTCAAAGAAAAAATACTCTATCTTGTGTTTTTCTCTTTCTGATTCTACTTGATTTAGTACTTCCCTTTCTACTGCTGGATGAACGATTGAATTCACCTGTTCCCTAAGAGAGTCTGAGGCAAACATAAACCTTGCCATCTTTGGCCTGTCAATTTGACCATCAGAATCGAGAATGCTTTCTGGCCAATCTAATGCTACTACCTGGTCAAAGCAATCATGTCCAGGTGTCATGAGCTGAGCCGCCACCTCATCAGCCAGTAGTACCTTGCAATTAAAGTTTTCTTTGAGAAGGGTTAGAACTGTACTTTTGCCAGCTCCCACCCCTCCGGTGATACCTATAAATTTCATTAGTGTGCCTCCGCCCAATCATGACCAGCATTCATATCTATCTCAAGCTTTACGGCGAGCTTGGCTGCATTTTCCATCTCTTCTCGAATAAGAGCCTCAACCTTTGACTGCTCGTCCTCGTATGTCTCGATTAAAAGTTCATCGTGAACCTGAAGTAAAAGCTTTGACTTAAGGCCTTCTGACAACAATCTGTCGTGAACCTTGACCATTGCTATTTTGATAATATCCGCAGCCGTTCCTTGAATAGGAGAATTCATCGCCACTCTCTCTCCAAACTGCTTTGTCATGAAATTAGAAGAAGCAAGCTCTGGAACAGGTCTGCGGCGTCCATACATTGTAGTAGCATAGCCTGTCTCCTTGGCACTTGACTTGAGTCCCTCTAAGAATTCATGCATCTTTGGATATGCAAGGAAGTAGTTATCGATATATCCCTGTGCCTCTTTTCTGCCTACACCAATATCCTTTGCCAATCCAAAAGCACTGATTCCATATACAATACCAAAGTTTACTGCCTTGGCACTACGTCTCTGTAAATCAGTAACCTCATCAAATGGTGTATGGAATACTAGTGATGCAGTAGAACGGTGAATATCCTGCCCAGCCTTAAACGCATTAATCAAATTCTCATCACCAGACATGTGCGCCAACACACGGAGCTCAATCTGCGAGTAATCCGCATCGAGGAAAACACATCCTGCCTTTGGATAGAAAACTCTACGAATTTCTTTACCTAGCTCCATTCTAATAGGAATGTTTTGTAAGTTTGGCTCAGTTGAGCTAATTCTTCCTGTAGCAGTTACTGTCTGCATGAATGTAGAATGAATTCTTCCATCCTCGGCAACACAGGTAGATAATCCATCTGCATATGTGCTCTTTAGCTTTGCCAACTGACGATACTCTAAAATATCATTAATGATTGGATTTGATGGAGCAAGCTCCTCTAACACATCTGCTGCAGTAGAGTATCCTGTCTTTGTCTTTTTGCCACCTTCGATTCCCATCTTTTCAAAGAGGATTACGCCAAGCTGTTTTGGAGAATTAATATTAAACTCCTCACCCGCCTGAGAATAGATGCTCTTTTCTAATTCGGATATACGAATTGAAAGCTTTTGTCCAAAGGCTGCCAGGGCTTCCTTGTCCATGGCAATTCCCTGAAGCTCCATATCAAATAACGTGTAAACAAGTGGCATCTCAATATCATTAAATATGTCAAGCATGCCCTGTTCTTTTATATCAGCGAGAATCTTTTCAAATGCTGAGAATGCCACATAAGCGTTGTAGCAAGCATAAGTTGTAACTGCATCTATTAGCGAGTCGTCCTCAAGTGCTGCTGATAGCTTTTTCTTTCCAAATAAATCAGCCTGTGCTGGAATAATTATTCCAAGTGTCTCACTTGCCACATCATCAGCAGTATAGTCATTCTTTAAGGGATTTAATAAATATGCTGCAACTGAAACATCAACAGCATTTGGGAAAATCTGAGTTTTTCCACCTTTGTCAAGCGTATCTGCTTTCTCAGAATCATTCAAAAGCTCATAAATGAGATGCATTGTATTCTTTAAATCCCAGAAGCAAAGCTTAACGCCACTCTTGCTAGCATCCATCAGCTTGTGAGCGAGATAGTCAGACGTTATAAAACCTGTGCAATCCACGTAGATTGTAGAATCACCCACTGAAAGTGCCACGCCCTTTATTACCTTGTCATCGCCAGCCATAATACTTGCGCCAACAAAATCTTTGCCATTATTTTTTAACTGACCGAAGAAATTCTCCACATCAGCCAATTCGTATATACGTTTAAAAGATTCAGAAGTATTATCCTGTACCTTTGTTGTATCCGTATTTTCGAATTTTGGTAAAAGCTTTTTTAGCTCATATCTCTTGCAAAGAAGATAAGCCTCCTCTGTGAAGAGATTGCCAAGCTTTGTACAACCTTCTTCCAGTTCAATTGGAGCCTCTACATTAATAGTTGCAAGCTCCTTTGAAAGCACCGCCGTCTCCCACTGAGCAGCAAGATTCTTAGAAGCTCTAGGTGGCTTTAATTCCTCAACATGTGCATGGCATTCCTCGATTGAGCCATACTGCTGAATCAAGTTTGACGCAGTCTTTTCACCGATTCCTTCAACACCTGGGATATTGTCAGAAGCATCTCCCATAAGTGCCTTTATATCAATAAACTGCTTTGGTGTAACCCCATAAAGAGCTTTTACATCCTCAGCATAATAATTTTCAATTTCTGTTCCTGTCTTTTTTGTCTTTGGTATAGAAATCTTTACCTTTTCAGTGGCAAGCTGAAGCAAATCTCTATCTCCTGAGACAATTGTCACATCAAAGCCTTTCTCCTCTCCAATTCGAGAAAGTGTACCAAGAATATCATCGGCTTCCCAGCCTTCCATTGTAATTACAGGAACTCCCATAGCCTTTAGCATTTCCTGAATACGAGGAATTTGCTCCTTCAATTCTGGAAGCATAGGCTTACGTGTGCCCTTGTAAGCATCAAACATCTTGTGTCTAAAAGTTGGAGCATGTACGTCAAAGGCTACAGCAAAATTGTCTGGTTGCTCATCCTCGATGAACTTAAACATCATGTTTAAAAAACCAAAAATGGCGCCGGTATGCTCTCCGGCGCTATTTGTTAAATCTGGAACTCCATAAAATGCACGATTCGCGATGCTGTGGCCATCCATTAAAAGTAATTTCATAATATTATCCTTCTAAATTCCACTCTAGTTATCTAAATATTTCTTGTCTCTTTTTCTAACCAAGCATACTCATCTGCGCTGAGGTATGGCTTGAGTGTCTCTCTTACCATTGCATGATATTCGTTGAGTGTCTTTTTCTCAGCCTCTGTCATCATTTCTGGAATAACTGGGTCCAGGTCAATTGGGCAATATGTGATTGATTCAAAGTGACGGAAATCGCCATACTCTGTGGTCTCACCAGCCACGCAAAGAAGCTCATTCTCAATACGAATTCCAAAGCCATCCTCAATATAAAGACCTGGCTCATCTGTTGTAATCATACCTGGTTGAATTTCAGCTGAATTCTGTCCCTGGAGTACCTTCCAGTGGAAGCGGTTTGGACCTTCATGAACATTGAGAATATGACCAACGCCATGACCTGTACCACAACGATAATCAAGTCCCATATCCCAAACTGGACCTCTTGATAAAATATCAAGATTTGCGCCTGTAACTCCCTTTGGGAAGTTTGCTGCAAGTAATCTAAGATGGCAACGAAGTACTACTGTGTAGTATTCCTTCATTTGCTGTGTAAGCTCTCCAAGAGCAATTGTACGAGTAATATCTGTTGTACCCTCAAGGTAATGTGCGCCTGAGTCTACAAGTAAAAATCCCTTTGGCTCAAGTGTTGCCTCAGAGCCTGGCTTTGCACTGTAGTGCATCATAGCAGCATTTCCGCCGTATGCAGAGATAGTATTGAATGATAAATCAACAAAATTCTCCTGCTCTCTACGTCTAGCCTCATAGTAGTCAGAAACTGTGATTTCTGTCATTGGCTCTTTACCAATGTTTTCTTTTACGTATTTAATAGCCTTTGTGCAAGCTACACCGTCTTTGATATGAGCAATCTTTGTATTTTTGATCTCTGTCTCATTCTTGATTGCACGCATCAACTCTGATGGGTTCTTTCCATCGATAATCTTTGCAGAGCCCTCAAGAGCCTTTACAAGATTGTAATTAATGAGACTCTCATCAAGAAGTACTCTTCTATCAGCCATATCAGCGCTCTGCATGTAGTGGTAAACCATGTTGTAAGGATAAAGCTTTACGCTGTTGTCGTTGAGGTAGCTCATTACCTCTTCTGGCCAATTAGTTGTATCTGTAAATAAAATAATGCTGTCGTCTGTAATAAGAAGGAATGACAAGAACACTGGAACATTTGCAATGTCATTACCTCTAATATTTAAAATATAAGCAATGTCATAAAGGCTTGAAATCAAGTGAGCATCTGCCTTTTTCTTTTTCATCTTTTCGCGAATGCGATAAATCTTTGAGCCCATGCTCTCGCCTGCGAATTCATCCTCAAGAACCCATGTTGTTGCCTTTGGAAGCTCTGGTCTATCCTCCCAAATTAAATCAACCAAATCCTCAGCTGTTGCAAGCTCGCCATTTTTGTCGTGAGCAATATCAAAATACTTTGCTGCATTCTTTGCAGAAACACAACGTCCATCAAATCCAAGGCATCCACCTTCAAGGAAGTTTTTTTCGATGAACTCATCTACCTCTGGAACGCCAGGCTCGCCAATTCTCTCAAGAATCACCTCTGAGTCTGCAATCTGCTTTGCTGCCTGTACAAAGTATCTACCGTCAGCCCAAAGATGTGCTTCCTTCTGAGTGATAATTGCTGTACCAGCTGAACCTGTAAAACCAGTCATAAAGCTTCGAGCCTTAAAATGTTCTCCTACATATTCTGAGGAATGAAAATCATCTGTAGGGATGAGATACATATCAATTCCTCTCTCGTTCATTAATTCTCTAAGCTTTGCTATTTTTTCATTTGTTGTCATTACTACTTGTTCTCCATATTACTTATTTATCTATTGTCTTCTTTCTCTTCTTCGTCTTTTTCCTCTGAAGAATCTGAAGACTCATCATCAGAATCATCTGATGTTTTTGACTTCATATAATCATAGAAATACTGACCTTCTTCTGAAAGATCAGATTCTGACCATGCAGATGTTGCATCACAATCTGATGAGATTAATGCTGAACCCTCTTCCTTGTTTGAAAGGTTCCAGATGCATGATGACAAATTGTATTCATCCATCAAATCATACCACTTTTGGGATTCTCTAGAATTAACGCTACCATCTCCATCAGAATTAACTAGTCCGTATTCAGATATAAATACTGGCAAGCCCTCTTCTAATGCTTCCTCTAAATCATTTCTCTGTGTAGACTTGTGAGTACCAGCATAGAAATGATAGGCATACATAATATTGTCATAATCAAGTGGGTCTTCAACTACCGATGCCAAATCGCTAGACCATTTTGGTGTACCTACGATAATAATTGCATCATCGTCTACCTCGCGAATTACAGGGATAACCTCGTCAGCATATTCCTTGATATCATCCCATGTTGTATCGCCATTTGGTTCATTGCAAATCTCATAGATAACATTCTCATTATCTTCGTATTTACGAACCATTTCGCCAAAAAACTGAATCGCATCTGTCTTGTATTCATTTGGATTCTTGTCATTTAAAATATGCCAATCAATGATGACATACATGTCGTTGTCAGTGGCTGCCTGAACTGCCTCGTCAATCTTGTCCTTTAGCACCTGCCTGTTGTCATCACCACCAACGCAGTAACCGTTGTAATCGCTAGTGTACATAGCAAGTCGAATAACATTTACACCCCAGTCATTTCTTAGTGTCTTAATCGAATCCTCTGTAATAAATTCTGGGAACCAATTGATTCCGTGTGAGCTAACACCTGTAAGCTGAACTGCATTGCCATCCTCGTCTACAAGTGCTCCGTCCTTCACTGAAAGTGCACCAAAGTATTCAAGTGCATTTTCATTTTTCTTCTCAACTGGAGTAACTGTAATCTCAGCCTTCTCATTTGATTCTGGCTTGGTGATTTCCTCCTCGGCTGGAGTCTCCTCCTCTACTGCCGTCTCAGTATTCTCATTTTCAACAACCTTTAAGACAACCTGATCTGCATCATTCTCAGCCGTCTCTTCTGTATCTGTATTCTCGTATGTGGCAACCTCCCACGGGAATGTCACACCGCCCTTGTAATAGCTGACGCAAAAAACGCCACCTACTATGCCTGCTGTAAGGATAATAATTAGAAAGAATGTTAAAAATCCGTGCTTTTTGCCTGTCATAATTTCCCTCCAAATATAAGGTTTTGTAAAGAATTATCCAGTTAAGATTATAGTACATTCCACTTTATTAAAAAAGATGTTTTTGTTGTGAACTCTATTGCTTTGTGTTATCATATATGATAACTTATACATGTGGGGTAAAAGATGAAAAATAGATACACAGATGGAGTTGTCACTCCCCAAGCCCTAGCGGCTCGTGACTCTATTGCTAGAGAGCTTCGTGACACTAGAAATTCACTTAATCTTACACAGTCAGCCTTGGCTGATATCGCTGGCACTAAGAAATCCAATATTTCCCGTATGGAGAGCGGTAAATATAATCCTTCACTAGATTTCTTAGTTAAAATTGCCGATTCAATGGGGAAAAAGCTAGAAATTCATTTAAATTAAAGGGAAATACAAAGATGAAAAAGAAACCAAGAATGGCAAAAAATGTTGGAAAGGACGTTGTTCTTTGCAAGACAACCAATAGAATTGTCTCTAACCGCACATCGGATTTACTACTTGCTCAATCCGTGGCATTCACAAAATCATGGCACAGAATTCCATTTTTTAGACGTTACTTTTACAATGGTGCATCAAATATCTGCATCATCTCGATCAATCGCACTCAGTACTCTCGTGCCAGACGCGTATTATTCGAATTAGAAGAAAGAGATTACAATAGACTTCAATTAAATGTACTCTAATGAATATGCATTAAAAAAGAGCTCTTACTCAGAGCTCTTTTTCTTTGGAAAACTTCAACCCCTTAAAGCTTTCCACTCATTACTGCTGTTGTATCTTAACAACCTTCAGTGTATTGCGAGACGCAAATACTGTTTGGATTCCTTTGTTTTGTAAATCCTCAGCCTTTCTGTATAAGTCCTCAGGCCCTGTGCATGCAATGATTTCACCTATCGCCATTTCTTCATTTCCTCCCCGGATTTTAATCCGATTTTTTAGTCCGTCGCGTGAACAAAACCTATAATAATCCCAATATTTTGAATTGTCTATACATAAATATGAACATTTTGTGAATATTTTTAATAGTGTAGATTTCTTTATCGTTTAAGTGATTTTTTCAATCAAATTTGCGCGATTGAAAATGCTCAAATAAATCTATCGAAATACACAAATTGTGCACAATCTTCAATGGATAAGAGGGATTATTTATGTTATTATAATTCTACCCAATTGTATTATTTTGTTATATTTTATAACGTTTTTAAAAATGTGAATTTCTAATTCCATTTTTCCACACAGTTAGGAGAATAATGTGAAAGAAGAACTATGCATTCAATCCCCGGAAATACTTAATTTTGTTGCTGGCATTAAAGAGGCTCGTGGTAATGACAAGGCTAAACAGCTTGAACTGGCAGAAGCCTTATTTACGATTTCTCACAATTATGGCAACCAAGATTTAAAGAATTATGCTGACTGTATTCTAGGCGACGCCTACTATAAGAATAATGACTATATGCAGGCTTTTTATTATCTTTCTAGAGGCATAATTGGCATTACTGATACCGATGAATATGACATCACTACAATTGCTTTTAATGAACTAGGTATCATCTATAGAAGTCAGGGCCACTACTGGAAGAGTCTTGAAAGCTTTATGAAAGGCATAGATGTCGCCAGGGAGCACAAGCTATTTTTACGCGAGGCAATTATCTGCTGTAATCTTGCTTCTTTATGTGATGGCATGGGTGCAGAGGCTGAAGCAATCACCTACCATTACAGAGCTTTAGAATGCTGCGAATTCATCGAAGACCAAGATTACAAGGTAGATTTACTATTCTGTGAATACTGCCCTCTAATCAAGCTACTTCTCAAATCAAATGACTACAAGACAGCTGACTATTTCTTCTCAGAGTTACTCAATCTTATTGCCAAGTATCCTGAGTACGATGATATGTTTGACACAAGATTATGTCGCTGGTACTACAATAGAGAAAACAACAATACCGAAGAAGCTCTTCTATACAAGAAATTGTCTATAGAATCATTTTATGAGTGCAACGATTTTGTTACATACATGGATGAATTAATCGGCTTTGTAAGCTTAATGCTTCGCGACAAAGAATACGAGGAATTAGAACGAATAATCAATCGTTTTGATTCATCTAAAAACTCTGGAGAAAATGTAAATCTTCATTTACATATAGAGGAACTTAAAATAAAGCTATACCAAGAAATTGGCGAACAAGAAAAAATGCTTCTTGCTTCATATCAATACTATAAATACGATTCGATGAAGCAAGAGGTTAACAGAAAAGGTTTCGTCACCAACCTTCATTTGATGTTAGAACTCAATCAGCAAAAGACAAGGAACTTATTCTTAACTAAAGCTGCAGAGATTGATGCCCTAACAGGTCTATCAAACCGAGCAAAGCTCAATCGAGTAATTGACGAGCTATTTGTTATGGCAAACAAGGAAAATAAGAGCCTTGGGGTTGAGATGATGGACGTTGACTTCTTCAAATCAGTAAACGACAAGCATGGTCATGCAAAGGGCGATGAGCTTCTCACAGAAATGGGTAAGGCATTCAAAGAATTATCTAATGACAAGATATTCTTTGCCCGCTATGGTGGTGATGAATTCGTTGTTTATTACTACGATATGACTGACGAAGAAATTCTTGAATTTGCAAAATTAATCAAGCAGCAAATGATTGTTATCGGACGGAAGCTAGGCTTGGGAGATTTAACTGTCTCACAGGGCGTTGTAAATCGAGTTCCACAGCCACTAAACAGAGCTTGGGATTATCTCAATTCTGCTGACTATGCTCTCTATTACATCAAGGGCAAAGGCCGCGATGGTGCAGCCCTTATTCACAACAGAAAAGATCTCGACCACAATGAATGCAAGGTTGTATAAAAATAACAGGTTCTCAAAATTAATCGAGAACCTGTTTTTTATTGTTATCTTAAATTGTCGAGAAACTCATTTATCACTTCTTCTTGGTATTTTTCATCAAAGCTTCCTTCCACAAACTTTGGAAGTGCTATGGCTACCAAGTTTTCCCATGATTCATCCTCATGATTTACACAAATTGGATAATATAATACGCCATTTGTCGTGGCTGCATTCATATCTCCCACAGCATCCCCGCACATGAGAATATGATCAGGCTTGTACCCCTTATTAGCAATTTGTCCAATGCAATGGGCCTTACTTCCCATATCCTGAGTACAGAGCAAATCAACATCTTTCATAAGGTTGAATCGCCCCCACTCTGCCTTTACAGCCTCAGGATTTGCGCTGGAAACAACTGCAATATCACAGTACTTATGAATAGACTCTAAAGCAATATTTACCCCCTCAAAAGGCTTTATTTCTTCTTCTGGTAATGCTTCTATTCCCTCATTAACTGCCTTGCTCCAATTTAATGCTTTTTCAAAAATTGGATGCTCGGGAATCATTTTTTCAACCGCATTGTTGCTTAGCTCTGGTGCATTTTCGGCCCATTCAACTAGCTGCTCTACACCATCTACAGCAATATATTTTTCATTAACCTCAGCAAGGGCTGTAGCAAGGCCCTTAAAGCGATTAATACCGCGAGTCATAGTATAAAGATTTACTTGATTCCAGCTATGCAGAATCTCATCCTGCCATTTTTCTAGATCCCATTCTTTTACCATGCAAGGGCCAAAGCATCTAATATGCTTTATGTTCATTGTATCCATTGCACAGCCATCAGAATCTATGCATACTATAAAATCTTTCTTTTTCTCAAAACTATCAAATACCGACATTACAATCTTGTCTCCCATCTTCCACACCATACTAAATCATTTGCCTGACCCTTGAATTCAGACTTGCCAGTAAGCTTTTCAACTAAAGCGTGTAAATATTCCTGTGAATCTCCATACGCATTTACGAATGTCTTCATCATAGGAACATCATACAAATGATTTGTATAGTTCAGTGAAACTGCCACTGTTGGCACTTCTCCCACAAACCAAGGATTCTGTGCAGAATGTGAGGCATCATAGCAAAGACGCACATTATTGGTCTGAGCATAGCCCTTCATGTTGATTACAAATAATACAAGGTCGGTGTTTTTCTTAAACTCCTCACGAGACTCATGTCCCATTACCTTGAACTTGTTAAATGGACTTTGACCTTCCATTTCAAACTCATAATAATCCTTTGGTGCAATCACATTAAATCCTGCTGCTTCAAGCTCCTTTACAAGATTTGCTTTTGCTTTATCTGGCCCGTTCAAAAGAGAAACTGGTGCGCTCTCCAAGAAATAGAGACGCACATTTTTCTTTTCGGCTGGATTAATTGGAAGAACACCTTGAGTATCCTTTACAAGAGTAATACTCTCATCCGCAGCCTTTGCAGCCAACTCATGATGTAACTTTGAACCCACCACTTCAAGTCCTTCCTTTCCAGGGAACTTGAAATTATGAAGTCCTACCATTGCTTTTAAACCGAGAATGCGATGAACCGCATCATCAAGTCTTTCCGCTGTAATAGCTCCGGACTTCAAGGCATCTTTTATATATTTAATATCCTCGGCTGGGTCATTGAAGAAAAGAATCATATCACATCCTGCTGCAATTACACCTGGGATATAATCCTTTCTCTCCATGGATGATGTAAGACCAACCATATGTGATGCGTCAGTAACGATAAGTCCATTGAAGCCAAGCTGCTCTCTTAATAAATCCTGTAATAACTCAGGCGAAAGTGTAGCTGGCTTAATCTCTGAATCCTTCATACCAGGACGTAGCTTTTTTGAATATGCTGGCTGACAAATATGGCCAACCATAATGCTTGGAAGCCCTGCTTCAATCAAGCTCTTGTATACATATCCAAAGCTTGCATCCCATTCTTCAACTGATAAATCATTGCAGCCCATTACCAAATGCTGATCTCTTTCCTCTGAGCCATCACCTGGGAAATGTTTAGCTGCACAAGCAATTCCTCTATTCATATTTTCTTCCATATAAGCTAGAGAACGTTCTGCCACAAGCTTTGGGTCATCTCCAAAAGCTCTTGTATTTACAATTGTATTTCTCCAATTAGAAACTATATCGCAAACAGGTGCATAAACCCAATTACATCCAATTGCCTTAGCTTCCTCTGCACCAACCTTTGCCATGGCACGAACAACCGAGTCGTCTGCTGCCGCTCCACATGCAGCACCAGATGCAATCATAGTTCCTTCAGAAACTGCTCCATTGCCTCCTGCTTCAGTATTTGCCGCGATTAGCACCGGCACCTTGCTGTGTTCTTGGAAATATTTATTCTGTTCATACACTTCTTCCAAAGAACCCCCTTGCCAACGAACACCACCAATGTGGTATTCGTTGATAAGCTTGTTTAGGTTTTCCTCATCCCTTTGTAATGTAAGATTTATGAATAACTGCCCAACCTTTTCATCTTCAGTCATGCTTGCAAAAGTATTCTCTACCCATGCAAGCTGCTCCTCGTTCAAGTTAAATGGCTTTGCCTTAAGATTTATCATTTGTTATAACCTCATTCTAAAACGCTAATTAAGCTCTGTTTAACTCAGCGTTTTTTTTATTTGCAGAATCTGATTCTACTGTGATAACAGATTCTCTTTTAATTCTTGCAATTTCTTCAGCAATCTCTTCCATCTTTTCCTTTGTAAGTGGATAGAAATGCATAGCAATTATATTACATAAGTATCCAACGAACACGATGCCGAACATGCAGAAAATACCAACAGCTGCAAGTCCCTTTGAATATGGTGTGTCAGCTGTTGGAAGCTCTGAAGATGAACTAACCATTGCACAAAGTACACCGACAATAAGAGGCGCAAGCGATGAAATAAGCTTATCAATAAAGCTAAAGATTGTACCGATAAGTCCTGGTACATACTTTCCACTTCTGTATACCTCATAATCTGTACAATCAGCTGTCATTGGATAAACCAAGTTACCTGCAATCTGCTTGAAACCTGTGAAAAGAACCATCATACCAACAAATGCAAGTGAGAATCCATTCCATCCTGCAAACTTTCCATCACCTGGAAGCGAAAGTGCTGTTGGATCACCAATGATAAATAATGCCATTAATGATACCATCATAATCATAGCGAGGTAACTAGCATATTTAAATCCCTTCATCTGACCAAAATGTCTTGAGAAGAATCCAATACCAAGGAAAATAATGATGATTGCTGGAATTGTAGTATAAGCACCTACAAGACCTGCTGCACCAGCATTTCCACAAATGATTGCATAAATAATAATCGAAACTGTTGCGCTACCATTCATCTGCGTAGCAAGCTTATCTGTTGATGCTGAAATTACAAGCATCTGAAGAGCCTTGTTCTTCTTTAGAACATCTAAATAATCCTTAAACTTAATCTTCTCAGCTTTTGCTCCAACACCATAGAATTCAGGTCTATCCTTTCCTCTAATTGCGACATAAGCAATTGCTGTAAATACAAGTGAAAGGATTGTAAATAACACCCACATTTCCTGGAAGTATCCCATATCGAACTGATACATATGCTTTCCAAGAAGGTATGTGTATGAGTACATTGGTGCAAATGTAAAGAATAATGTTCCAAAAATACCCGAGTACACACCAAATGTTGGACGCTGCTTTGGATCATTTGTAAGACATGTCTGAGCTGACTTTGTAACTACGCACTGGCATGTGTAACCAATAATATACACTGCATAGAATACAATGAATGCTGCAAACTGAGCTACCTTAGGGAACTTTGGTGTAACAAAGAACATTAAAGCAGACATTACAATCATGATAACCTGACCAAGTACAAGGAAAGGCCTGTTCTTACCAAACTTACCGTTAGTCTTATCAAGTACGATACCGATGATCGGGTCTGTAACACCATCCCAAAGTCTCATAATTGTTGCAAGTGAAGAAGCAATAACTACGCCTACTCCAATAATACCGTTCAAATAGTAAGAAATGAAAATCATCTCCCACATGTACAGGTTTGTAGCAACGTCATTGAGTGCTAGACCTGCGATCTGCCACCATTTGGCTCTGTTAATTCCGTCATTCTTCTGTTCCATTTTCTCCTCCTTTTGCTGCCCCCTCGCAGCTTCTTGAAACTATAGGGAGATAATATATGGATTTAGCAATTAATACTATTATTATATTTAGTTATTAACATACAATATTCATATTCAGCTTGAAATAGTAAATATTGTACGATACTATATAAATATAAGTTATCTACCATTTAATAATTGCCAATTATACTATTAGGAGCAACTATGCAAAACACATACTTAGATTACACCTACAAATTTTTTCATAGACTTAATATTAATACAAATATTCTCAACCTAAATCAACCCTTACCAGACAACGCTGATTTAGGTTTAAGACATGCAATTCTCGGGGAAACATCACCACTACTCACTGATTTTAACGATATTGATAAAGACTTTCTAAAGAAAAATATACTCTACCTACTGACTGATCAATATGAATGTAGGTACATTCTCATACCAATTCCAGACCAGAAATCAGCAACAGTATTGTTTGCAGGTCCATACCTACTTGAGAATGCAGGTATCTATAGAACAAATGAAATCTGCGATAGATTAAAAATTCCTGAAGCTCTCAGGAATTTCATCAATCAATATTACTCTACTCTTCCATTTATTGGGGATAGTTCTGTAATTGAATGTTACTTGGATACTCTCTGTGAGTTTATTTATGGGGCTGGAAACTATCGTATTGAATATATAAAGCAAGCCTCTCAAACAGATAGTGGATTCCTCACTACAATGGATTCCAACAACAACGAAGACATCATGGAACGATTAGAATACCGCTACGGACTTGAAGAAAAAGTTATCGACGCTATTTCCCGAGGTGATTTCAACACTGCCATGAAGTACAGCACCGACCAAGCTCTTAGAAATATTGATAACCGTTCTTCTAACACTTTACGCAGTAAAAAGAACAATATGCTCGCATTTAATACAATATGCAGAAAAGGAGCTGAGCGTGGAAATGTGCACCCAATTCACCTTGATGAAATGTCCCGTCGAATGGCAATCAAAATTGAGAATATGACTTCTCCTAATCAGGATAAAGAAGTTCATCGAGAAATATTAAAGCGCTATTGCACAATGGTGCAGCACAACTCTACCACTGGCTACAGCCCTACTATGCAAAGAGTCATTAACTATGTTTCCCAGAATTTATTAGATACAGAATTAACTCTCCAAAAAACAGCAGAGGATTTATCCCTTAACAAAAGCTACCTAGCAACCCTTTTTAAAAAAGAAACTGGAGAAACCTTTACTAAATATGTAAATGGCTTACGAATCCGTCATGCCATCTTTTTGCTTAATAGTACAAATCTTCCTATTCAGTCTATTGCAAGCGCTTGCGGCATACCGGATGTAACCTACTTTACACGCCTATTCCAAAAAGAGAAGGGCATGAGCCCTTCTCAGTATAGGAAAATGATTAATTCCTCAAATAATTAATTCTCCGCATTATTTTAACTAACGCATCAAAATATTTTCATAATCAGAAGGTACCTTACAGTTACTCTTGATACTATAAGCATTTCAATACATCCTTAGGCACTTCCACCTTTTTTGGATATACAAAATAAATCCTTCGCTCCGGAAGTGGATGACTCAAATTCACTTTGACAAGATTGCTAGATTGATTTTGATTGAAAAACGCCTCAGGCACGATGCCTATTCCGTATGACTCCTTTATGTACTGAAGCACCTGGCTCATGCTGTTAACAACAAATTGAGGGTTAAAAATAAGACCCTGAGATGCAAAGTGTTCATCAATAATACTTCTAACATTCTTACTAGAATCTACAGAAATCAATGGAAAAGACATAAGCTCCTCTAAAGAGTATTTATGCCTTTTCTTTATTCCAAAGCTGGTAGGGGCAACCACGATATCCTGAATCCCCCCCAGTTCTTGAAAATGTAGCTTTTCATACTTGGCATCTTTATCTATGCCAGCTCCTGCAATAACGAAGGCATAATCGATTTCCCCCTTTAATAAAAGTTCAAGTAATTCAGCAGAGTTAGACCCAGTTGTGTTAATCTGCACCTCCGGATGTCCCCAACTGTACTCCTTAATAAAATCGGAAAATCCGTAATAAAACGCTGTCTCCGTCACACCAATGAATAGCTTATTGGACTTATATTCACTTGATTTTTTTACCTGTCGTTCACCTTCTTGAAGTTCAACAAATGCTCTTTTAACACTTTCAAATAAAACCATCCCCTCATCAGTTAGTTGAATCTGTTGACGATGTCTGTTAAATAATTTGCACCCCAGTTCATCCTCCAACTTTTTGACAGACTGGCTTACCGCTGACTGGGAAATATACATTGTCTCAGCGGCTTTTGAGAATGAATTTAACATCGCTGTATAATAAAATGCTTTATAATATTCTAAATTGGATATCATTTCTACCTCATAAGTTATACTAATATAATTAATAGCATTATTAATTTTCATTATATTATCAACTAGTTTATAATTCAATTATCAAAGAATATGGAGGCCAAAAATGTCAGATGTATTAAATTTACAATTAACCATTTTTCTTTTGGTAATCGCGGGATTCATAGTAAAGAAAATTGGATTGGTTACTGAGCAGGGTAAAAAAGAAATCACGAATCTGGTTTTGTACGTAATCCTTCCCTGTAACATATTAAAAGCATTCATGATTGACTTTAACTCAGATGTTCAGGCTGACATTATTGCCATCTTTATTCTATCAATCGTAGTTCAAGTTTTTTCTTATATTTATGGAAAAGTATTTTTTCGAAGAGAAATCGAGTCTCGAAGAAAATGCCTATGCTACGGGACAATTTGCTCCAATGCAGGATTCCTAGGCAACCCAATTGCTGAAGGATTGTATGGTAGCTATGGACTGCTTCTTGCATCAATTTTTCTCATTCCACAACGTATCATGATGTGGACTGAGGGCGTTGCCACCTTTTCAAATGAAAAGGATCTACGGGCTACCTTTAAAAATGTAATAAAGCATCCTTGCATTTTAGCATGCATTTTTGGCTCTATAATTATGATTTTTAATATAAACCTACCTGCACCTATCACAAATACCATAGGCACCATCGGTGCTTGCAATACTGCATTTTCAATGATGGTCATAGGAATGATTTTTTCAGATATTAATATAAAAGAGATGCTGGATAAGACAGTTCTCATATACTGCTTGCATCGATTGATTATTATTCCACTAATCTTTTTCATACTGCTATCTTTATTTACCGTTTCAAACACGGTTAAAGGATTAGTCGTAATCTTAATAGCGATGCCAGCAGGTGCTACCACAAGTATCCTAGCAGCAAAATATGATATGGAACCGGAATTTGCCACAAAAATGGTTATTATATCAACACTATTTTCTATGATTACAATTGCAATTTGGAGCATTATATTAGTTTAAATTGGAGGGTTTTATGAAAATAATTGAAGAAAGAATTAGCGAATATGCTGTGTTAACTGGAATCATACATGAACCAAACCAGGAGCTTGATATTATCAAGAATTTTCCAGCCATTCTTATTCTACCTGGGGGTGGTTTTAGAATCTGCAGTTTTAGAGAAGGTGAGCCAATCGCGAACGCATACTTTGCTCATGGTTATCAAGCATTTGTATTACGTTACACTCTAAAGACAGATGACGAGAATGCAACAATTGAAGCGCCTTTATCAGATGTGGACAAAGCAATATCGTATATACGAAATAACTCCGGTGACCTATTTGTGGAAAAAGATAAATTAGCAATGCTTGGTTTCTCTGGCGGTGGTCACCTTGCCTCTGCCTATACAACTCATTTTGAAAACAAGCCAAATGCTCTACTCCTTGGTTACCCTGGCATTGTCCACAGCGATTTACGTGCCATGGACTGCCCTGACATTATTGAGTCGGTGGATTCAAATACTCCTGAGACATTTATGTTCGGGCTAAATGGAGATCCTATCACTCCACCAAAGCATATGCTTTCATTTGCCACTGCCCTTGATAATGCAGGTGTCCCATTTGAGATGCATATGTTTAAAGGCGGCGGTCACGGACTTTCCTTAGGCACTGCCTACACCTCAAGTGGTTATAATGACATGGTAAATCCTGAATACTCAGCTTGGCTTGATATGAGCATAGCTTGGTTAAACAAAGTGTTCGGGGATTTTCCATTGACCGGCAAAAATTACTCTGACCAATTTAAATAATATTAATCATAATATTCTCATATTCTGCTATAAATTTTTCTATTTCTAATAAGCTATTCTCTCTATACTGAACTCACTAAAAATAATAAACTTACATTGAGAAGGAGATCAGTAATGAACAACAAACAAAACAATGGGGAGAAGCTTTCAATATTTGAACAATTTGGTTACTTCTGCGGTGACTTTGCTGGAAGCTTAGTAAATCTTTATATTAGTGCATTTTATGTTACCTTCTGCACTTATGTTCTGGGCATCAGTCCAGCATGGATGGCATCACTAATATTTGTTGCCAAGATTTGGGACGCCATCAATGATCCTATGATTGGTTCTTTGCCAGATAGATTTAAGCTTGGCAAAGGTTCTGACAAGTTCAAGCCATGGGTAAAAATCTTTATGGTTCCACTTGCTATCACAGGACTTCTCTGCTTCACAGACACAACATCCTTCCCTAGCGTTGTAAAGCACGCATGGGTTGCAGTTTCATACATTCTCTATGGAATGGCTTATACAGGTGTTTCAATGCCATATGGCGCCATGGCTTCTGTAATCACAGACAAGCCAATTGAGCGTACAAAGCTTTCTCGTGCAAGAGCCTTCGGTGGCATGGGCGTTGGAATTCTCTTTATTCCTATCGTTTCCCTTGCAATTTGGGACGATGCAGGAAATCCAAAGGCAAGCGGATATTTCCTTATGGCTATTGTAGCTGGTGTGCTTTCAGTTATTTTCTACATTTTGCTTCTTACATTTACACATGAAAGAATCCACCAGGAGCAACGCTTCCATAAAGACTCAGGCAGAAAATACAGCCTTGGTCACGTTGTAAAAGAGGCATTTACAAACCGCGCACTTATTGCAGTAATGATTGCGTCAATCGGAAGCATGTTTGCAAGTGCTCAAAGCATGAGCAACTACTTATACAAGGAATATTATCACACACCAAAGGCTATGGCTGCGTCTTCACTTATCAGCCTTCCTATGATGTTTTTGGCATTCTTTGTAGTTCCTAAACTTGCAAAAGCTATTGGAAATAGAAAGCTCATTATTTTTTCAGCGGCATACAGCATTATCGCATATACGGTTCTATTTTTATTTCCAATACCAAACTGCTATGTATTCATGTTTATCAACACCATAGCTGGCCTTGGACTAACAGCATTTACTATGCTTGTATGGGCCCTCGTAACAGAATCAATTGATTATCAGGAATACAAATCTGGTGAGCGTTCAGACGGAACAATGTATTCAATCTACACATTCTCACGTAAGATTGGTTCAGCAGCTGCCGCTTCAATCGCTACTGCCCTCATCGGTGTAGCAGGCTTCGTTTCAGGAGCATCTGAGCAGGTTCCAGAGTTTGGTCAAAACATCCGTAAAATGGTAATCCTTATGCCACTATTTGGCTCTGTTGTAATTCTCGTTAGCATTTGGCTCATCTATCCTCTTACAAAGTCTAAGTCAGAGGAAATGTATGCAAAACTTCACGCAGAGCATGAAGCAAATACAGTTGAAGGATAATTCGTATTTACGATAATAGATAAAAGGTTGGGTAAAATTTTGAATACATTTATAAAAGACACTACAATGGGCCAAATTAAAGGCCTGAATATGGAAAATGAAACTGTCCAGTTTAGAGGCATTCGCTACGCTACTGCCCAGAGATGGAAATATCCTGCTTCAGTTAATTCATGGGAAGGAGTTTATGATGCTACAAATTACGGTGCTGCATGTGTGCAGCTCCGTACATTTTCTCCTGAATCAGAGAAAACTCCTCCTCCATTTTATTACAAGGAATTTCGAGAAGGACTAAAATTTGATTACAGCGAAGATTGTCTATTCCTAGATATTTATGCACCCCAAAATGCCACTAACGCTTCTGTAATCATCTATATTCACGGTGGTGCATTCTTAGGTGGTTGCAATTGCGAACTTCACATGGATGGTAGCGCTTATGCTGAGAAAGGTATCATTTTTGTTTCAATCAACTATAGACTTGGTATACTTGGATTTCTCAGCGATAGAAAGCTTACAGAAGAATCCGGCCACAGCGGAAACTACGGACTATATGACCAATTAGAGGCAATTAAGTGGGTATACAATCACATTGGCGAATTTGGAGGAAACCCTAACAACATTACCCTATTCGGACAATCCGCTGGAGCAATGAGCGTGCAGCAACACTGCCTTTCTCCTCTAGCAAAGCCTTATATAAAACAGGCATATATGGCTAGTGGCGGTGGTATAGGGAAAGAATTTGCCTATGTCAGCCCTGTAGAAGACAGTTATGATTATTGGGAAAATTTGACAGAACAATTAGGAAATTCTCCTGATGAATGGAGAAGCCAGCCAGTAGAAAAGGTATTTGATGCTTTCAACAAAATAGTCGATAGAGAACTTATGTCTCACTGCTGCCCCCACATCGATGGCATCATTATTCCAAAGGCTCCAGCTGATGCAATTAGCGCAAGGGAATATGCTGATATTCCTTACATTCTCAGTACAAATTCTGAAGACATGGCACCAGAGCAGCTTCATGATATGAGTAAAGAGTATTGCAAAACCATAAACGAAAATGGTGGCAAGGCATACTACTTCTACTTTAAGAGACAACTGCCTGGTGATGAATCCGGTGCTTTTCACTCAGCTGAGCTGTGGTACACATTAGGCTCTTGGCAAAAGTGCTGGCGACCATTTACTGATTGGGATGGTAAAATTTCTGAGGTTCTTGTAGACGCCATCACACAATTTGCCAACACCGGAAATCCTCGCTGTGGCGACCTATCAAACTGGACGCTCTACAATGGAGAATCAGATAGCGTCATTATCGATGACAATAAAATTAAGTGTTAGATTTTATATTTTTTACGGTATGACTTTGGTGTCATACCGTATTTTGATTTAAACACCTTTACAAAATAATTGGCATCATGAATTCCTACCTTTCCACAAATTCTCTGAATTTCTTCATCCGTAGAAATTAAAAGTTTTGTTGCGAATTTTAGTCTGGTATCACGCAGAAATGCTGCTGGAGTGGTGCCTGTTTCCTTTTTAAACTGGGCAATCATATAGCTTTCCGAAACATCCAGTTCCTCGGCAATTTCTCGCACTGACATTTCCTCCGCATATTTCTGATTTATTGAATAAATAATGCTTTGAACCATGGCTGAATACTTTTTGTTATTAATACTACGAATAATCTCGCAAAAAGTGTACAGCATCTCGTCACAGGCCAATTCCATCTGCTTTTCATTTTGAGCCGCACTAATAGTCATGGATTCCTTCATAGTAATTTGGTGAATTATTGGCGCCGGAATTCCTGCTTCATATGCTGCTATTCTACTCATAGCGCGATTTATGGCATATCCCATTCTTCTCGCCTCCAGATTTCCATCCTTCCTCCAAATACCTGAGCTCCATTCTGCCAATTGGTTTTTATAAAAACGAGCTTCTCGAATATTTCCCTTCTTTATAGCTTCCATATATTTTCGTTCTGTACAATAATGTAGCTCTATATTGTGATTACTCACATATTCCAAATCATTTTTTTTATCACCCTCAGTGTCACTTCCCTTGTAAGAAATATAATTTTCCTGGAGATTTCCTATGCCTAGTCCTCGGGTAATAGCCACAACCATCTTTGATACTTGAGAATAACTAATAACTGGAAATTTGCCATAGTAAACTACCAAATCCTTGTAGTTCAACTCTTTTTTTCTTATTTCATTACAGCGACGAATACACTTCTCAGCTGTCATTTTCTCACTTAAGTATGGGCCAATTATAATAGGACTGTTTTCAAAATAAAAAAGAATAATTCTTACATGCAAAACATCCTCAAAGAAGCTTATTCTATTACGATTCCCCTTTTCTAGGATTAGCTTCAAAGCATCTGACGCCAACCAATATTGTTGATCAATCGCCTGATGTCTTTTACAGAAATCATTAATCTGCGCCTCACTTTCAAAGCAATTTATCTCAACATTGTAAATGTCCTCTATTATATTAAAAATCGTTGAAATCTTTTCGTTCTGCGTAATCATATTATTCCTTATTACTATTATGATAAAAGGGCCGAGCTCACTCGACCCTCTGTTATTATGCACTTATTTTTGTTAGTTCTGCATTCAAAGCTTTCATTTCCTCTTCGGTATAATCAGGCTTTGTATATTGGAAGAACTTCTCTAGCGAGAATGTTCCAACCATATCCTTAATATTTTCTAAAACATCTGGCATGCGCTTGCCAATTGCTGTTTTTGCATCTTCTGATGCAAGCAAGTCATTTATCGTACTTCTGATAGACAAATATCCTTCTGGGAAAAGCTCTGCTTCGCTTTGCTCATCAAGGAACCAGTTTCGCACATTAAGTCCAGGATTTTGATCAACATATACATATGATTCATCAGCATCTGCCTGTCTATTAAACATAGCATCGTCCGAACGATCTCCAGAATAAGCTTTTACAAAATTCTCACCCATCTGCAAAGGAATCATCTTGAATAATGCTATTCCATTTTCAACAGGTTGTTTAAATGGATGACCATTAACTTCTAGGAACACCTCCGGCTCATTTGAGTACACCTTTAAATTGATACACTCGCTTGAACGATTTACAAATCTCTTGCCTCCAATATGAACAAATGGCTCCTTTGACCAAACTGCCTTGTAATAATAAAAGCTATCCTTCTTGGTCTTTCTGTCAAAGGTAACAAGACCTTTTATATTACGATTCTTAATGTTTGCAGCCTGTCTAATTGGGCTAGTAAAATCAAACATATTCCATACGAAGCTGCCCCAAACAAAATCACGCTCAGCCATCATTGGATAAACAGTCTCGTGGTAAAGCGCTTGGAATTCCTCCGAGTAATCATTTACCTTTGGCTCCTCACTATGGTAAGCAGTATTTGTATCTGCACCATACTCGGAAATACCAAGTGGCATGTTAGGATTTGTTTTGTGGAACTCATCAAGGAACTTGCCGTGATCAGCAAATTCTCCATAGTACCATCCGTAGTAAATATTATATGCAGTCACATCGGTAACCTGATTCAAGTTACTTGATGAATGAACCACATTGAGGTTTGCGCATGTGGAGAATCTTGTAGTATCAAGCTCATGAACTATGTCATTCAGCTCATGCATCTTCTCTGCCATATAAGGGAATTCTCCGTAAATGGCAATCTCATTTTGAATTCCCCAGAAGCAAATGCTTGGATGGTGCATGTTCTGAAGAATCATCTCTTTAAGCTGGAATTTTGCATTTTCAAATAGCTCTTCGTTCTCGGTAAGCTTTAGCATAGGAATCTCTGCCCATGTAACAAATCCCATTGAATCACACAAGTCGTATATTTCCTGTGGATGTGGGTAATGAGAAAGTCTAACAGCGTTAGCTCCTACCTCATGAATGAGCTTCATATCCTGGGCCCAATTCTCCATTGTTGCAGCTGAGAATACTCCATCTGTGTCCTGGTGCTTTGCAACACCATGAAGTTTTACATGCTCACCGTTTAGGAAAAAGCCCTTATCTGCATCCATTTTCATACTTCTGAAACCAATGTTTTTTGCTACAGAATCAACTATAGTTTCTCCAACCTTTACAGATGCCTTTGCTATATATAAATATGTATTATCAACACCATTCCATAGCGTTGGTTCCGGGAATGAACATACCTTTACAAACTCATCTGATGGCTTTGCCATGGCACCAACGACAATATCATCTCCATCATATATCGTATATACGATATCAATATCTTTTTCATCGCCTAAAACATGTGCCTGTGCCCACAGTTCACCTTCGCCATCTTCATTAACACGAGTCTGGAAAATAATGCCATCTGTACCATAGTAGGTTCTGTCAAAGCATATATCTTTAGTAGTTATCAGCTCGACTTTTCTATGAATACCACCGAAAACTGCAAAATCTCCAGAAATAGGGGAAACCTGTAGTTGTTTATCAGTGCTAACAAGTACAGTTAAAAGATTGTCTCCCTCTTTTAATGCATTCGTAAGCTCTACTGCAAAAACATTATATCCACCCTGATGCTTTCCAACTTCTACACCGTTAAGATAAATATCACAGACTTTATCCACACCATAGAATTTTGCAAACACTTTTTCATTATCAGTCTTCGTATATACGAACCCCTTCTGATATACTGCATCACCCTGATAATAATCATTATCCTTGTACCATGTATGTGGTAATGATACATTCTCCCCTGCTATCTTTTTGGTAACATCTGTTCCGAGCCATGACTGCTTACTAAAAGTCCAGTCCTCGCACCAATTTACAATTCTGTTCATAAGGTTCCCCCAATCTTTTTATCTCTTTACTCTAGCGCCTGCGCCTCCCATAATTGCTTCTACCTCGGCACAAGTAGCCATTGTTGTATCACCAGGTGTTGTCATTGCAAGTGCTCCATGTGCTGTACCGTACTCAACAGCCTTTGCAGCATCACCTGTTGTCATAAGTCCATATATTAATCCTGAGGCAAATGAGTCTCCTCCACCCACTCTATCAAGGATTTCAAGGCCCTTGTAATCCTTTGCCTTGAAAATTTCTCCATCTGCCCAGCAAAGCGCAGACCAATCATTTACAGTGGCAGTCTTTACTGTACGAAGAGTTGTTGCAACAACCTTGAAGTTAGGATAAACCTTTGCGGCCTCATCAATCATCTTTTTATAACCGTCAATGTTGAGCTCCTTGAGGTTCTCATCATTTCCCTCGATTTCAAAACCAAGACAAGCTGTAAAGTCTTCCTCATTTCCAATCATTACATCAACATACTTTGCAATTTCTTTATTTACCTCTTGGGCCTTATTCTGACCGCCAATTGCAGACCACATTGATGCTCTATAATTCAAGTCATATGAAACTACTGTACCATATTTCTTTGCAGTCTTGATAGCCTTGATTACTGTTTCTGCGGACTGCTCAGATAATGCAGCATATATTCCACCAGTATGGAACCATCTAACTCCAAGCTCTCCAAAAATATAATCGAAATCAAAATCCTCTGCAGTAGCCTGTGAAATTGCAGTATTTGCTCTATCCGAACAGCTAAGAGCACCTCTTATACCAAAGCCTCTCTCAACAAAATTTAGTCCATTTCTGCACTCACGACCAATTCCATCAGTCTTTTTCCAGTTAATAAGTCGAGTATCTACACCACCCTGAAGGATAAAGTCCTCAACAAGATGTCCAACTTCATTATCCGCAAATGCGGTAATAACTGCTGTATCCATTCCAAAGCATTTACGAAGACCACGGATAACATTGTATTCTCCGCCACCTTCCCAAGCCCTAAACTGTCTAGCTGTGCGGATGCGTCCCTCACCTGGATCAAGGCGAAGCATAACTTCGCCTAAAGAAACTGCATCATATTTACACTCTTTTCTATCTCTTAAATTTAAGTCCATTTCTATTCTCCATATCCGTCGGTTACGCCTACAAACCGACTCATCTAAAATATAAAATATTGCTTAGCGTTTCCACCACAGATTCCACGCACCATCTTACC
>JAEEGL016567858.1_pt1 | contig 29525 bp, 17 predicted proteins | sample 9134231 | NCBI WGS metagenome assembly JAEEGL01 (sample SAMN16246548, study PRJNA631951) | gut metagenome | biome: gut microbiome; feature: rumen; material: fiber-attached | host: Bos | place: Iran: Karaj | collected 2018-10
CTCGGCCGGCATTGCATTCTGCATTTGGGTTGCTATCTCCAATTTCAACAATGACGCCCTCTCATGGATAATGGTATTGGCCTTGGGGGTCATGGCAGTGGCATGCGTCAATCAAATGATATACTACATCCGCTGTCGCCATGAGAAGATAGTCATCACCGAACATCACCTGGGCATATCGCAATGTGTGAAACAGACGCGCAACGGGGGTTGGATACCTGTGAAGAATGTCAAGATACCCTGGACCGATATCGATTATATCATTGCCCAATGGGAGCGCCCCACGAGCAAGAGCATCCGCAAGAATGTGCTGGTCAGTGCCGGAAAGAAAGAAAACTATTTGATAGACCCCGATATATTCGATGTCTTCTTTTTAGAAAAGAAATTGCAGCATTACCATCAGCAGTACGGCAACACCAGGAGGTGAGGCAACCGAACCCACTCTTCGGCCGCCCAGCACCCTATGCTAAAATAAAACAGAGCCACCCGCATGGGTGGCTCTGCTATTAAATAGAGTTGGAATCAATTAGATGATACCCTGAGCCATCATAGCCTTAGCGACGCGCATGAAGCCGGCGATGTTAGCACCCTTCACATAGTTGATGGTGCCATCAGCCTGGCGGCCATACTGGACGCACTGATCGTAGATGTCGCTCATGATCTTCTTCAGTTTCTCATCAACTTCCTTAGCGGTCCAGTTGATGTGACCTGCGTTCTGGCAGATTTCGAGACCGGAAGTGGCAACACCACCAGCGTTGACAGCCTTACCAGGACCGAAGGGAACACCGGCACCCTGGATAGCGGCAATAGCGGCGGGCTGGCAGCCCATGTTGGAAACCTCAGCAACATACTTCACGCCATTGGCGAGAAGGGTCTTGGCATCCTCTTCGGCGAGCTCGTTCTGGAAAGCGCAGGGCATGGCGATGTCGCAAGGAACAACCCAAGCCTTCTTACCAGCGGTGAACTTGGCTTTGCCGGGGAATTTGTCGGCCATATCCTGAACCTTGTTACGGTTGGAGGCACGCATGTCGAGCATGTAGTCGATCATCTCCTTGTCGATACCTTCGGGGAGTTCGCAGACACCGTCAGGACCAGAGATGGCAACCACCTTGGCACCGAATTCGCAAGCCTTCTGAGCAGCACCCCAAGCAACGTTACCGAAGCCGGAGAGAGCGATTCTCTTACCTTCGAGGGTATCACCCTTCTCTTCAACCATGTGCTTCACATAGTAGACAGCGCCGAAACCGGTAGCTTCGGGACGCATGAGGGAACCACCCCAGCCGTAGCTCTTACCAGTGAGAGCGCCAGTGCTGTGCTCGCGAGCGAGTTTCTTGTACATACCGTACATGTAGCCAATTTCGCGGCCACCAACACCTACGTCACCAGCGGGGCTGTCCTGATCGGGGCCAATGTTGCGCCAGAGTTCATAAACGAAAGCCTGGCAGAAGCGCATGATTTCGGCATCACTCTTTCCAGTGGGGTCGAAGTCGGCACCACCCTTACCACCGCCGAGAGGCAGGTTGGTCAGGCTGTTCTTGAAAATCTGCTCGAAACCGAGGAACTTCAGCATGGACTCGTTGACCTTGGGGTGGAAGCGGAGACCGCCTTTGTATGCACCAAGAGCAGCGTTGAACTGCACGCGGTAACCGAGGTTGACCTGGGTCTGACCCTTATCATCAACCCAAACAACGCGGAATTTGAAGATGCGGTCGGGCTCAACAATGCGCTCGACAATCTTAGCAGCCTCAAACTCGGGGTGCTTGTTGTATTCTTCCTCGATGGTCTCCAAGACCTCGCGAACAGCCTGTAAGTACTCGTTTTCGCCCGGATGTTTGGCTTCCAGGTTAGCCATAATTTCGTTTACTTTCATGGTATTTAATTATTTATATTAAACATAGAGTTATTTTCGGGATAACAAATATACAACCTTTTTTTGATATAGAAAGAAATTGTTTTAAAATCTTTTCTTAAAAAGTACAAGGAAATACCTATCAACCACTTACAACACAACTTTAAAATCTCAGCAGGCTACATGTAGCAGGTGCTGACAAAGTTTGCCAGTCGGGGACGCACATAGTCACGCTCTTCTATGTGCGACATGTGTGCCACCTTCTCAAGCAGCAATATCTCCGCGTGGCGGGCTTCCATGGCCTGCGCCAACGCCACCTCGACTTCTATGCGTGGGTCGTTCTTACCGTAGATGAAGAGGACAGGCACTTCTAGTTGCTGCAGCACATGGAGCCTCGAAGGGCGGGAGGCCATGCCCCGCTGGGCAGCAATGATACTCTCAGCCTTGGTCTCCAAGCATTGGTCTTGTATATCCTTGATCTCCTGGTTCATCACATCGCGCTTAGAGGCATCAAACAACGATGGTATAAAGCTGACGATATAGCTTGCCCGATTCTGGCTGACCTGCTCACATGTCCTCATGCGGTTCTCTATGATGGCATCGCTATCCGCCAAAGCATGCGAATGGAGCAATCCCAGTCCCCGCAGCCGGTGGGGGAACAGGTCGGCAAAGGCAAGCGACACATAGCCGCCCATCGAGTGACCCACCATCACACATTGTTCCACATGTGCATCGTCGAGTACCGCCTTCACGGCCCTCGCCATAAAGTCCATCGTATGCACCTCATAAAAGCACTCGCTGTACCCATGGCCCGGGAGGTCGATGGTTATCACATGCATGGAACGCATAAAGGAGAGCACATACGAACTCCATATATCGAGATTCTGCAGATAACCGTGCAGCAGCACTAACGTCTGTTCATGCCCCCTGCCTTCGTCGCGATAATGCAATGTATGCCCCTCAAATACAATAGTCTTATGCTGTTCCATTACTCACAAAATAGTACGACTTACAAAAGGCAAAGATACACTTTTTTTTCGACCTATCAATTATTTTTCTAAAAAATATTTTTAGTATATTGACTGTGCGTGGCAACCAGTATCCTATATTCCAACTTCCTTCTCAATGCTATTCTATTGTCAGTTTGGAGGTCAGGGTGCCGTGGGTGGTGGTGGCGTGGACAACGTAGTTTCCTTTGTCCATAGTGCTGATGTCGACACGTACCACCTGCCCGTCGGCTTGGGCAGACATTACGGTGTGTCCTTGCATATCGTAGATGGCGAAGTGTCGGACGGGTGTGTCAGAGAGGATAGTAATTTCGTTGTGTGCAGGGTTGGGAATCAGACGTAGCCGGCCTGCGGTGGGTGAGTCGATGGTGAGAGGCGCACCTATGCGGGTGAAGCGTACGGTGTCGGTCCAGCTGCTATACATGGTGTTGTCGTAACAGAGGGCACGTACTCGAGCTGCATATTCCACGGCAGGGTCAAGGCTGGTCAAGACGCATTCGGGCGAGACGGTGGTGAGCGTGGCATACGCCTCCGGATCTTGGTCGGCACGGCCGTAAGCCACTTCCCATGTGCGGTTGTTGGTGGCAGTGTCCCAAGCCAGATACACCGCGAGGGAGTCCTGCGCCTGCACGCTGAGACCTGTCGGTCTCCAGCATCTGGGCTGCGTGGTGTCGATAATTGGGAAGATAATTAATATAAAATCATCATAGTGGTGTGCCCACTGATAATTGGTATATGAGCCTCTTGATTTGAAATATTGGGGGTAGCAAAGAGTAGTACTTGCCCAAGGAGAGTAATAGGCATAATGGGCGGGAGGCCCCGGATATGTCATTGTTTGAGAGTCAACCACCCCATTGTAATTGGTGGCAGCGACATAAAAAGAATCTGTTACTATGACAGGTTCGTCGAAATATACTTCATAGATAGGGTAGTATCCTATCGTGACAGAATCCACGCCATATACCATATTGCTGTAAAGTTTCATCATCCGGGAGGTATCGCGCACATTGTATGTATTCGATGCCAGTTCCACCATTCCCGTGTCTGTCGGCTTGTACAGGATTAGGCTTTCGTGCCAATTGTCGAAGGAGGTGTCTGCACATTGGGGTTCACAAGGAGGGGGTGGCAAATATTGCGAATGGGCGTGTGCTGCAATACCGATAATTTTCAAGGTGGAGTCCGTGTTATTGTATTTTGCAATTTCGGTGGGATTTGCCGTCCCTCTTAATTCCTTTTGACACTTCCATCCTCTTACGTGAAAATCCACAGAGTCGAACCAGCGCTCGTAATAATAGGTGGGTTCACGTCCCATAATGGTGTCCATCGCATGGGGCGTTTGTGCCAGCAGTGCGTTGCAGCCGACAACAAGAAGCATAACGACTATTACTTTTTTCATAGCAGATGGTGTATTATGGATTGCAGATGGTTTCTTTTTCACATATCTTAATAGTTACGGGCAGCATTGTAGAGCCGAATGCCGCAAACCAGCCATATCCCGATGTCGGGGGCACTCGCTCGCGTTTGAATACAGGATTCCAATTTATCCGTTTGATAATGTCTTCAATGTGGCCTCGATGGTAGTGCGTGGGGATGGATTCGCCTTCGGTAACGCAGTTGGTGAGGGTTGTCTTGACAGACCCAAACATCAACTCTGGATCTGTGGTATTTGGGTTGCCCGAGATGCAGAAGTATGCCGAGAAGAGCCCTCCCGAAAGGGAATGGAGTGGGCTAGTGGGAGAGGTGAGTTGGTATCGGTTTACTGGGGCCGTAGGCTGATGGATGGGGAAGGCATCGATGGCAAAACGGTTGTCCATAAATCCAGGTGCATAGCTTTGGCGTTGAAGAACCAGTATGCTGCGGCTGACAGAATCGTAGATCATGCTTGGAATCGTCCACTGTGCGGACATATCAATGGGTAGGTTCGACAACGCGTGGTCTTGCAGGTCGATAATTCTGTTATAGTGAAATTTGACGGTGTCGGGCGAGCTGGGCGTAGGTATGAGTCCTGGGTCAGGTTCGGGAGGGCCGCCTGGGGTGATGGGTATTTCAGGGTCGGGTGTGATACCTCCCCCTGAACCGCCAGTCGGGTCAAAGGGCACTCCTCCGCTGTTGGGGTTGGGTGAGGGAACATGAAGCATGTCGGCAATGTCTAAGACCTTGACTGTAGTGCCAAAGATATGTTGGTCTAGCCAAGAATAGGTGAGGTAGGCGAGGGCAATGGTGTCACCATTGGTGTGGGTAAGCAGGGGATGGCTTATTTTGAGGTAATTGCTGTCGCCACCGTCTTGGAATAGGTCATCTTCCCATGTGAAGCAGTAGCTCTGATAGGGAGGGTAGCGGTGGAGTGTGTCGAAGATAGAGGGGTCGTCGAGTCCGTCTCCTAGGCGTAGGTCTACACTCTGCGGCTTGGGATATACTCTCAGATAGAAGTACTTTTGGTTGGTCTCTGCCGCAATGGTCACCACGTAGTTGTCGGTCACGGCAACGTCGGTGAATTGTTCTATGCCATCGCCTCGATGGTTATAGTACCACCAGTCGCCCGTCGAGAATTGATGCACCACATCCGCCACGAAGTATCCTCCACTATAAAGAGAATCCCGAGAATGGCTCCACCCTCCTGTACAGACAAGATGTATGCCTGTCGGCACTTTGAACACCTCTAGTTTGCAAGGTTCGTTGATATACCAGAAAGGCACGCCGGGACCGTCAGTCTGCGGATTGAAGGTAAACGCATGGATCACGTCAGTGCCAGCAAACAATTGTGGGATGCAGAAATAGCCGACGAAACCAATATAGTATGGCGAGGAACTTGACGCGGCAATGTTGGCATATCCGCAAAAGTAAAGTGTGTCGTCCATTATCTCGAAATCGGTGACACGTGGCCAATTGAGGTTGCTGAATTCTGCCACTTTGTATACATTGTCTGATGGATTGTAGTATACGAAACTGGCGGTGGAGCTAATTATCTCATTCGCGTTATATGGGTTGTATTCGATGTTTTCGATATAAGTTATCTGCGCATTGTCTTTCCATGCACGGGTGATCGACTTGGTCGTCTCCGATTTTTCAGGTGCCTTTATTATTTCGTCATAAGGATTCTGCCCCCATGAGTAGTATGCGGTGAAGAAGGCCAGTATGATAATGAGTCTTTTCATATTTATTAGGATGTTAGTTTTTTTGTATATTCTTAATTATTTAACACTCATATAATTGATATACCGCTAGCAAATCATACCAATATGCAAATATACAAAAAAAAACAGCTTACGAAATTATCTAGGTATTTTTAATCTAGATTATCAAGCAAACAAATAAACCCCACCAATATCACAAGAAACGTACCGCCACAGGCCATGTCGAGACACCTTGATTGTACGCCACATTGCCATAAGCCGACAAGTGTATGCGGTCGGCAACGATGCCGCACCCCACTAAGTAGTTTCGCACGGCCGTAGCGCGTTCGAGCGAAAGGGTGTAGGCCGTTTCGCCATCAGCCTCACCCACATGCACCAGAAGTTCTATCTGGCTGCCCGCATGTTGCTGCATGAAGTGGGCCAGCACCTTCAACTCTTGGCGGGCAAGGGGTTCCATCTGTGCGGTTGAGCCTACAAAAGTAACCAGCGGCAATGGAACTGCCTCTGGCCGTTCGCGCAACTGCTGTAGAGTATATCCCTGCAGCTCTTCTCGTCCCCGTTCTCCGCCCACAAAGCTACAGGTCGGCACATACAGCCAGTCCGCCTCTGCCAGCATCGCATAAGGCTTGCCTTTGTATACGGAATAGACCTGCGTCGAGTCCAGCTGCTCTCCCTTGATAAGGTCTACCGTGCGCTGACGCCACACCTCTACAAACTCCACTTGGCGCAACACATCGCTTATCTCCTCCATGTCGATCGTTACCTGTCGGTGACAACTTGAGGTATCGTGGTGGGCAGCAAAACTGCGATAGACATTTCTGCCTTGGGGTTGGACTCCCGAGGTGTAATAAATCCTCTGCTCGCCCTTCCCAAAGCTCAAGGAGGCCTCTTCAAATGCGCCGTTTACCCCCCGGCCCATATTGACGGGCTTCGACCAGTGTGTCCAGTCGTCTATATCGGTGCGGGTGACGCAATAGATATCACCATACCCCAGTCCGTGGGCATCAGTAACATAATAGAGTGTCTGCATATTGTGACTCAGCAGGGGACTACGCTCACAATAAGGGGTGTTGACACCCAACCCCAAGTTCACTGCCTCGCCCCAAGGTGAGGTTGTCTTAAGCGAGTCAAAGGGCACAAAGTATATATCGAATGCCGGAGCTCGATCGCCATGGTAATAGTCGCCCGAGTGCTGCACATTCATTCCTCCTGGACGGTCCGACACAAAGAGCATCCCCGTACCGTCCTCCAGCATATAGGCGTCCTGTTCCATATAAGGTGTGTTGATAGGCTTACCAAAAGGTTCTACCAACTGCCATACACTGTCCGACACCACTTCGGCCGACCAAATGTCGCCACCGATTCCTAGCAGTACCATGCTCCCCTGATCGTAGAAACCATAAGGCAACGCCGACCCTTCCAAGCCTTCCACACGCACCTCTCCCCTATGCTGCCATTTGGCCGTCTTGCCACTCACCACCTGCCGGGCATACCCTATCGCCTGCCGGCCGTTGTCGGAATAGGCATAGCACAAATAATTGTCCGTAGGGTGAATCAGCGTGTGCGACAGGTCGTCGGCTGGCAATTCTTGCCGTGAGGCGACGGCTCCGTTATCGGCAAGCAGGGCCGACAACTCGGCGTATTCGCTGCTGGCCACATCTTCAAAGCAGAGGTCGAATTTCTGCAGCCTCCCTTTCGCCGCGGCCCACTCTTTGCGCACTATCTGCTGCTGCAGTATGCGCTGCAAGGCCACAAACGCAGCCTTCCTGCCTGTCAGCAGGCGCACATTCGTCTCCATCTGGTCATAGTCGCTTTCCTGAAAAGGCCGGGTCAGGTCGACCGAGTCTATGACTGCCGCCCGGGCCAGGTCAGAGGTGATGGCCCTCTGGAAGGGATAGTGGGGGTTCGCCGCAGCAAAAGAGCGTATGGGGGCTCCGTTGCCTTCTTCCGCAAACCATCCATAGTACTGCCTGTACACATCTGAGTAATGCTCGTCGAGGGAAAACTGCGTGAGGTAGATCTGTGCCGCACGCTGGTTACGCTCCCTTTCCACCATCTGGCGCAGACGTGCCAAGGCACTGTCGGCCAAAGGGTCGTCGCTATGATTCTGGGCATAGTCCGCCAATTCCTCGGGACTGGTCAAAGTGCCAAAAGCATCGTTGCGTAGATGTTGCAGACGCTCGAGGGCATCCAGGTAATAGTCGCCTCGGGCATACTGCTCCAAGTAGCGCGAATAGGCCTCCACGCTGTTCACGCGGCGCGCCTGTCCGTAGGCTATCCGGCTCTTCTGCCTCATGGCGGCATGCTGAACCGCTTCGCTCAATGGATAGTCCGCCACGGCCGAATCCACTGCCCTTTCGGTGGCAAACTGCGACACATATCGGGGGGCTAGCCGTGCCAATGCGGCCTCGGCCGAGTCGGCCTCAACAGTATTGGGATGGGCATGGGCAAAAGCATAATAGCCCTCTAGGGTATTCTCTCGGCACGCCTTGTCGTATGCATCCGACAATAATTTGGCACGCAGCCGCCTCACAATCTCGTCGTTGTCTTCAAAAACCTCAATAAACGCCTGCGCCTCGGCCTCGTCTATCTGAGGTACATGCGAGCGCACATACAGCACCGCCTGCGACTCTATATCTTTTCTCTGCTGCCTTATCACTGGTATGGTGACACCCTTGCGGATGAGCTTCTGCACTTCGCGGTAGCGACCCTTATCCTGCACCCAGGCCGTATAGATCGTCTCTGCCCGTTGGGCATAGCCTGCCGCCATGGTCAGGTTGTAGTAGGGACTTCCCTGCAGAGAATAGAATGCCGCCATATCCAGCAGGTTGGCCACGTCGCTGGGAGCCTTGGCATACGCCTTGTTTAATTGTATGAATTGCTCCTCGTAGATAGCAATGGTCGAGTCGTTCTGCCCCATCGCTATCCCTAGCGACAGGACCGACAACCATATCGACAACATCCTTTTCATGGCATCCACCCTTAGAATGTCAAACTCTTCAGTATGCCTATAAACTCTTTCTCCATCATCGGATAGGTGGCACGGGTCGTCTCCAAGCGGAACTCCACCACGGCATTCTGCGCCTTAAAATAGACCATCCTGAACTGGTAGTCCTTCCCGTCCTTCACATTGGTGTAGGCACCCACATAGCCCATGCCACCCGTCTTGGGCAGCCCCAGCCCTTCTGTGTAGTCGGTCAGCGACTGGTAGGGCTCCTTTCCGTAACGTTCAAAGACATAGTCGAAGATGGGGGCGGTATAGTTCTTCCGCACGAATATACGCAGGAAAGGCAGCGTCGTGTCGCCCTTGGCGGCAACCACCTGTCCTGTATAATAGTAGAGATACCTCTGTGTGTTGGCATCCACCTTCTCCGTGTTCAGGTATTTCCACTTCCCGGGGAAAGTAAACTTGACCTTGGTGCCCGGAATCGAGACCTGTGCCCGTGCCTCTCCTCCCAACAGTACCACCAACAACAACATGGCAAACCAACGGTAGCCTTTACCGCCGAACAATGTTTTCTTAACAAAATGGTTTTTCATACTCTAATCGCGGTTTAATATCTGGTAATAAAAGTCCAATAATCGTCCTGTCAACTGCTTGCAGCCAAAACGCTCGGCGACGAGCCGGGCGGCATGGCTGCCTATCTCTTGCCTGAAGGCGGGGTCGCTCACACACCGATACAGCTGGTCCACATACTGCTCGGGCGTATCAGCTATCAGCACATCCACCCCGTCCGTGCATCCGATGCCTTCGGCCCCTATAGTGGTTGTCACCACCACCTTGCCCACCGACATCGCCTCTATTATCTTCACCCGTATGCCGCTGCCGCTGAGCAGGGGCACTACGTTGATCTGTTTGCTTGAGATAAAGTACATCGCGTCTGGCACCTCGCCCAGCACCCTCACCCCTTCCCTATTGAGCCGCATCAAATCCTCTGGCATCTTGCGACCCGCCAAATAGAGAGTCAGTTGCGGCATGCGTTCATGCACCTTGGGCCACACCTGCTCCAGAAACCACCTCACTCCCTCCTGGTTGGGCATCCAGTCCATCGAACCGATGTGGAAAAGCGAATTGGGCTCCTCCTCCACACTCACCTCCCCATCGGGGGTGATGCCGAAGGGTATGGCCACCATCGGCCGCCTACACCCCATCGTGCGCAGCTGCTCTGCATCGTTCTCTGTGATACTCACCACCCCGTCATAGTCGTTCAGATGCTCGCGCTCGTAGGCGGCCAACGTCAGCGACAGGTGCTTCAAATACCACCGTTTAAAAGGGCTGTGTTCTCCTTGTGCCACTCGGCGCCATATCGTGTGCTCCACATTGTGCGCCCGCAGCATCACCTTGGCCTGGCTATGCGCCCTGATGACCGGCAGGTAGGGGGTCAAGAACACACTCTCCACATGCACCACATCGAACGTCTCCTCCTCCAACACCTCTGCCAGCCGGCGGGCAAAAGCCTTGCTCTCAAAACGCTTCACATGGTACGACTCGCCACACAGCATCGCCACTCCTGCATCCAGCGGATGGAGGCTCAAGTCCACATGCACCGCCTCGAAATGGGTGGCCCGGCGGTAGCTGTCGGGTATACGGCTTTCCAACACCGGGTGCTTGTCGCTACACAGCGACAACACCCTCACCTCACATCCGGCCTCCAGCAGCCCCTGAGTGATGCTGTTCATCGCCAGCGTGCCACCATCTACAGGCGGATAGGGCGGTTTGTTGCAAAGCTGTAATACCTTCATATCGAAAAGTAGAAACTAAAAAGTAAATGCTAAAAAAGGTGATACACCAATAAAGCCAATGACAGATGCTCCTACTTTTTAGTTTTTGGTTTTTATCCTTTCATTTATTCTTCCACCGGCAGAGCCTTAAAGCCCTTACCCATAATCTCCGAACTCTCTATCACGTTCACGAACGCCATCGGATCCAGTCGGCGCAGATTGGCACGCAACTTCACAAAGTCGGCCCTCTCCATCGTGACATATATCATCTTGCGTTCCGTTCCGTTATAGAGGCCTTCGCCAGTGATACAGGTGCCGCCTCGATGCATATCGTTGAGGATATAGTCCTTCACTTCCTCCAACTTGTCGGTGACAATAAATGCCGTCTTATAGCTCTTAGTGCCTTCCACCACCAGGTCGATAACCTTGCTCTCAATAAAGATAAGGATGATAGAATAGATAGGCAGGCGGATGTCGCCGAAAGCGATAAAGGTGGTGAGCGTGATGCAGCTATCCACAATCAGCACCAACGTGCCGAGGGAAATCTTGGTATACTTATGCAGTATCATAGAGATAATGTCGCTGCCGCCGCTGGTGGCACCCGAGCGGAATATCAGGCCGATGGCCACGCCATAGATGAGGCCCGCCACCACCGTATTGAGGAAATAGTCTGGCACAAACCAGCCGCCGTGGTTAGGTATCTCCACCATGCTAAAACCCTCTATAGGGCTGGCAACAATAGCACCGTCGTGGATAACGGGGTTATAGCCCCACAGCGACTCAAGCAAGAAAGTGAATAAGAATATCAATATAGTAGACACCACAGTCTTCACGCCAAACCTAGGTCCCAAAACCAAGGTACCTATTATCAACAGCGGAATATCCATACAGATGGCATAGAAAGCAATCTTCCACGGCCACACAGTATTCAACACGTTCGACAAGCCGTACGTCCCGCCAGGAGCCATCAGATAGGGGTTCACAAACATCACGTCGCCCACGGCAAAAAGCGCACTCCCCAACACCAACAACAAATAGGCAATCACCTGTTGCTTAAATTCTTTTTTTTCCATATACAATCGTATCTTTTTTTGTCATTCAGTTGTCTAAAAACACATTGCGTCGTTCTCTAGCAATATATTACGACTGCAAAGGTACGAAATTATTTTAATATAAAGTGAATAGTGATTAGTGAATGGTGATTAGTGAATAGTGATTAGACAAAACAATTCGTTAATTCGTGATTAGTGATTGGTGAATGCCCCTACAAACGCTACTGCCGACGCCTCAAAGCCCCATTCCGCGAAACCGATGCCCCCTAAGCGCCGCCTTCCCCGCAAGGAGTACCCATTTCCTCTACTTTGTTTCTATTTTATTTGCATTTCTTTTCTATTTCATTTCGATGATAGAAACAAAATGGAATAATCTCCGATAGGAAAACAAAACAACTGATAATCAACATCGAGAACCCGACTTGAACGGCTACCGACTGAGGAACGCCACTACCTCATCGTATTTGCGGAGGCTGCCACTTTTCATAATGGCCTTGTACTGCTTCTTGTCTGGCAGCACATCTTGATATTCCCAAAAGGCATGCAACCGCGCCAGTATCTGGCTATCGCCCTGCAGGGTGCGGCAGGCGTGGTCGTACATCTTGCTGTGCATCTCGCGTACCGCCGCCCACGGTTCTTTGTCGGTGAAAAGCCAGGGTCGCGCCAAGAGCCCGCGCCCAAGCATCACCCCTTTCAGTGTGTCAAACTGCGAAAACAGGTCGTCCACCTGCCCCAACTCCGTGATGTCGCCATTGTATACCACTGGATGACGACACTCTTCCAGCATCCGCCCAAAGGCCTCCCTGTCGGTGCTGCCCTTGTATTGCTGACATCCCAGTCGGGGGTGCAGCGTCACCTGCGTCAGGGGCATCGCATCGATGATGGGCATCAAGGCAAAAGCCTCTGTCATGTCTTCCTGCCCAAGCCTCATCTTGACGGAGAACAGCACATCGCTGCGGCGGCACATCTCCTCCTCCATCTCCCCTACCCTTTCGGGATGGGACAGCAACCCGCACCCCCTTCCAGCATGCACCTGCAACGGGAACGGACACCCCATGTTGAGGTCTATCCTTCGCCAACCCGCCTCCTGCACACTGTCGCACAGCCGCGCAAACTCGTCGCGGTCCTTGGCAATCACCTGCGGCACCGTGGGCACATCGCGGTTGTTTTCAAGGTCGATGTCGCGCAAATCCTTCTTCCGCACACCCTCCTTCTCCCAACGGACGAAAGGGGTGTAATACTCGTCCACGCCACCACACACCTCATAATGTATCCGGCGGTAGGCCGCATCGGTATACCCCTGCAACGGGGAGAAGTAGATATACTTGCCGTTGTACATACTATTTTTGTAAAAAGCAGGGTGTCCCATTTCTTGGGACACCCTTGCTCATTTTATAAGTAACTACTTTTTTTAGAATGAATAGCGCACATGCAGCAACACATTCCAGGTAGAGAGGAAGTTGTTGTAGTTATGCCAGTTGGGCTCGGTGAAGGTGTAGTTTCCGCTCTTGTACTGGAGGATGGTCTCGCTGCTGAGCTGCTGGAGGCAGCCCCAGTTGCTGTTGAGCAGGTTGGCGATGTTGTTGACGTCGGCACCGATCTGGAGGGTGGTCTTACGTCCGGCAACATTGAAGTAGAACTCCTGGTCGATCTTGAAGCTGATACGGTTGACCCAAGGGCAGATGGCGCCATTGCGGACACTGTACTCGCCACGGTGGGCACTGAGATAGCTGTCGCCCTCAATGAAAGCCTCAAAGGCATCGCGATTGGCGTTGTCGGCGAAAGGCATACCAGCCAGTTCTTCCTTGGTGGGGATGTAGAGGAGCTGGGCGGTGTTGATGCCGGTGCCCTGGTCGGTGGTGAGCAGATAGGAGTAGCGCGACTGGTTGTAGCTGCCCACATAGCCTACGTTGTAGCCTTCGTAGAAGAGGCCGAGCTTGGTGGCGGTGTAAGGACCTTCGTAAATGCTGTAGCTAGCATTGGCGATGAGACGGTTGGGAGTGACATAGTAGGAGTAGCCGAGCTCGGGGCTGTTGTCGCCATTGCGACGATAGAGTTGGGCGATGTTGTAGACCTGGTCGCCAACGCCGTCGGTGACGGACATACTGAAGCTGCGGGTGTAGGCGGCCATGAGGTCGAGACCCCAAGCAAAACTCTTGGCCAGCTGGGCGGTGATGGAGTAGTACTGGCCGTGGAGGTCGGAGGCATTGAAGAGGTAGTAGCCGCTCATCTTACCATTGGCACTATTGCGGATGTTCTCGCTGACGTAGGTGTGACGGGTTTCGGGCTCGCCGGGGAGCTGCACTTCGTCACCCAGTTTGTAACCGAGGGTGGTGGCTACGACTTCGTTGAAGTTGTAGGAGTAGATGCCTTCGAGGGTTCCCTTGATGCCGAAGGGGAGCTTGGCATCGACGGCGACGGAGGTCTTCCAGCTGGTGGGCATGCGGAGGTCCTTAGCCAGAATGGTGGTGCTGGTAGGAGCAGCGAGATCCTGCTGGTGGAAGGGGTTGCCGGCATAGATGCTGTTGATGATGTCGGTGCGGTCGGGAGCGAAGGGGAACACAGGCTGACCAGTCTGTAGGTTGGCAATATACTGATACTGCAGCACGTTGGCATTGCCGGCGGCGCTGACTAGCCACACGTTGGGGATACGGCCAGTGAAGAGGCCGGTACCACCACGGACAACGACTTTGCGGTCCTTGGTGACATCCCAGTTGAAACCAATACGGGGTGACAGGTTGACGGTGAGGCCGGGGAGGTCGGCAGTGCTAAGACCGGCAAAAGAGCTCTCGGGATTGGCGGCTGCGATGTCGGCAAAGTCTTTGTTGAAGTTGTTGTTGGGGAAGCTGACCATGGGCATTTCGATACGCAGACCGGCGGTGAGCTTGAAGTATTTGCTGAACTCCATCTCGTCCTGGGCGTAGAGCGAGGCCTGGTTGTAATCGAAGGTGGGATAGACGGTGGCGGTGGGGTCGTCGAGGTTGGCGTGGGTGATCATCATAGAGAGGGGCATACCACCATTACGGAAGGTCTCCCAAGAGTCGAAGATGTACCAGCCGGCACCACCCTGCATGAAGCCGTTGACCACACGGTTGGTCTCATACTGCACACCACCGATGATGTTGTGGATGCCAGTGGTGTAGGTGATTTCGTCGGTGAAGTTATAGGTGTTGACACGACGGGTGTTCATATAGGTGAAGGGGTCGATGCCGAAGGTGGTGTAGAAGGCATACTTGGTCTCGCCATTTTCGGTGTAGGGCTCGAGGATGTCGACCGTGGGGAAGAGGTCGCCGTCGAATGAGCGGGGCTCGTTCTGATAGGACCAAGTGGCACGGAGGGTGTTGGTACCCTTGCCCTTGAAGATACGGCTGTTTAACTCGGCTGCCAAGGAGGTGAAGTTCTGCTCTTGATAGTAGCGAGCCGACTTGAAGTAGAGCGAGTACTCGGACTGACGGCCCTGGCTGTTGCGGTTGAAGGTATAGTCGGTGCCGCCGATATTGACGGTGGTGTTGGTACCGCCGATGGGGCTCATGGAAGAGGAGGGCTGGTTGGAGCCGTAGGTGTGGGTGTGGCTGAAACGGAGGTTGAAGTTGTTGTTCTTATTGATGTTCCAATCCAAACGGGCAAGCACCTTATAGTCGGGTGTGCTCAGCGAGTAGTCCTGATAGGGACCAGGGTCGTAGCCATAGGTCTCTTTCAAGAAATTGGCAATCTCATCCATGCGGGCCTCGGTGGGACGGTTGTAGGTGGTGCTGCCACCCCATTGGTCAGCCTCGCTGGTACGGGCACGGCGAGTTGAGCCGGGCACGTCGTCCATGGTATACTCGGCATTGACGAAGAAGAAGAGTTTGTCCTTGATAATGGGGCCGCTGAGGGTGAGACCCATCACGTTGTTGAGGAACTGGCTGTTGGGCAGGGTGTCTTCGCCTACAAGGATACCACGCATGGCATCGTTGGTGAAGTAGTCGTAGACCGAAGCGTGCCACTCGTTGCTACCATGCTTGGTGACCACGTTGATGGCACCGCCCTGGAAACCGCTGTGACGGACATCGAAGGGGGTGAGGTTGATGGAAATCTGGTCGATAGCATCGATGGAGATGGGGCTACCACCGGCGGGGAGGTTGGAACCGATACCGAAGGCATTGTTGAAGGAGGCACCGTCGACCGTGACAGTGGAACCACGGTAGTTGCCGCCACCGGCTGCGAAACCGCCACCCACCACAGAGGCCTGCGGGGTGAGCTTCATGATGTCGTTCATGCTACGGCTGGTGGTAGGAATCTTGGCAATGGTGCTGTTGTCGATCAAGGTGTTGGCACCTGAATTCTGGATGTTCATGTTGTTGTTGACACCCTCGGCGACCACCGACACTGCTTCCAGCGTAGTGGCAGAGATATTCAGTATGCAGTTGACCACAATCGTTCCACTCAGAGGAGCGTGTACGTTGGTAATAACATAGGGCTGGTGGCCCATCATCTCGACCTTGATGGTGTAGGGTCCGCCGGCAACAACATTGTTGATGCGGTAGACGCCATCGCGGCCAGAAAAAGCATGATAGGTGATCCCTGTGGGGGTGTAGACCGCAGTAATCACCGCATCTTGGAGACCTCCATTAGCATCGGTAACATGGCCGGCAATGGAAGCAGTTGTCGACTGGGCGTAGGCTGTTGTGGCAAACAACACGCCGATGAGGACAACAAGCAATCTTTTAATTGTCTTACTCATAGTACTGTTCTTTTTGATTAATAAAATTATTAGTTAACATTATGTTCTACTTTGAATGATTACAGATGCCGGCACTAACGCTTGTTCGTTGCAGGGAATTTCTCGTCTTTGAAACACAAGGTGAATAGGACGGCGACCACCAAGGCATAGGCGGCAAAGATATACCAGGCGGCGCTCCAATTAGGCACCTCGGCAAATGCCACATAGTGGTTCACCACCAAGCCGGCAGCCCAAGTGCCTAGGGTAGCCCCCAGTCCGTTGGTCATCAGCATAAAGAGTCCCTGAGCCGACGAACGGATATCGTCGGAAGTAGCATATTCGACATATAGGGAGCCTGAAATATTGAAAAAGTCGAAGGCCACGCCGTAAACAATACAGCTGAGGATAAGCATCCACACGCCGCTGCCCGTATCGCCCGCACCGAAAAGCCCGAAACGAAGCACCCATGCCACCATTGAAATCAGCATCACCTTCTTGATGCCGAACTTACGCAAGAACAAAGGAATAAGAAGAATGCAAAGCGTCTCGGACAACTGGCTCAAGGAGATAAGCGCATTGGCATTGTGGGCGCCCCAGGTGTTGGCAAACTCAGGCACCTCACGGAAATGGGTGATATAGGAATTGGCGTAGCCGTTGGTAATCTGCAACGAAGCCCCCAAGAACATGGAGAAGAGGAAGAAGATGGCGAACTTGCGCTCCTTGAAGAGACGGAAGGCACTGAGGCCTGAAGCCTCAGCAAACGAGCGCGAAGGCTTGTCCTTGCCAAGACAAGGGCATGGGGTCAACGTGAGGGCGTAGGCACAGAGTATCAGACTCAACGCACCCGAGAGCAGGAACTGTTCGTGGGAATGTTGGAACTGTACGCCTTGACCGTTCTTGATGAAGTTCACCGCCAACATGCAGCAGATGAAGCCTATGGTGCCAAACACGCGGATAGGGGGGAAATGCTTCACCGAGTCAAGCCCCGCCACATCCAGTGCCGTATATGCTACCGAGTTGGCAATGGCGATAGTGGGCATAAAGAAAGCCACACTTATTGTATACAACGCAAAGAATGGCCCAAACTGTATAGCTCCCGCATTCATCATCGCATAAACCCCGGCGGCAATCATAAAGACACCTGCAATACCATGGCAGAGCGAAAGCACCTTTTGCGCCTGAATCCATTTGTCAGCCACAATACCCATCAAGGCAGGCATGAAGATAGAGACTATCCCCTGCACGGCAAAGAAAAGCCATATTTTATCCACGAGTCCTGCCCCATAGAGGAAACCACCCATCGAGGTGAGGTAAGCACCCCAAACGGCGAACTCGAGAAAGTTCATAATTATCAGACGGAGTTTGATATTCATGGCTATTATACTTACAATACTTTTCTAATTAAAATGCAAAAATACAAAAACTATCCAAACTGACACACCATTGCCTAATAAAATTTGTAAAATTAACATTTATTGGGTGGCAATACTTACCCCTAAAGCCACAGCAACAATATTTTACGTAAGTAACTACCTCACATAAATTCTGCCTTGTGGGTAACCGTAATGATTTTTGTCAATGACTCCGCCAAGGTGGTTGCGGAGATAACGTTCCAAGGCCTCCACGTATGGACAGATGGTCGTTACTACGACTTTTACGTCGGGGAATCGGTGCCCGTCACCTTGGTGGAGCAATGTGTAGTCGCAACCCGCCACGCGGTAAATACGGGCAGGGTCGAGAGGAAGCCATTTTCCTTTCTCGCCATCTTGCACCATGACATTCCGTACCCGTCGAGCCCCATCAACACGAACGAACACGCCATTCTCGTCGCACACCACAGTGCTGGGCTGCGTCGAGTCTATCTCATATTGGAGCCCCGCCACATAAAGGAATTCCCCACTTCCCTTGGGCCATTTCCGACACCCCATCTCCAGCGCATCGAGGATGGACTGTCCGCTCATCTCAACGACACAGAGCTGGTTGTCGAAAGGGGCGGCGGCATATAGGTCGCCAAACAATAGTTCGCCTGCCCGGATGTCATCGCGCATACCGCCCGCATTCATCAATGCCACATCGGCATGATAGTTCTTGGTCAGCGCCAAGAAGGCATCGCAGAAGTAATTGCCTAGCGGGGAATCGATGCGACTATCTTCATAGCCTTTACGCCACAGGAGCACTTGGTTGAAGCCCACCCGACGACGGGCTATGGAATCGTAGGCCTGCTGCACGGCTCGCAATGTGTCGAAGGCGGCATTGACAACGTGGGGTACGGTGGCGCTGGGCAACAATTCGCTATGCGGCCTGCCACCGCGCGGGATGACCAGCCGGCCTATATTGAGGAATTTGGAGCCTGTGGAGGTCCACAACACCTCTTTCCCTTCGCGATTAAGCAGCTGAGTATGGGGTATTACACTATGAGAATGGCCGTCGAGTACCACGTCGATACCCTGGGTGGCAGCCACCAAGGGAGGCAATTCAAAGTCTCCCAGATGCGACAAAAGGACCACATAGTCGGCACCTTGTCTGCGCACCTCGTCCACACACCGTTGCACCACCGAATCGAGGCTGTTAGGATAGAAGGTATAGAGCCACGCTCCTGCACTGTCTTGGAAAAACATAGGCGTGCTGGAAGTGGGCGCATGAGGCGTGGTCACACCCACGAAAGCCACCTTCACATCGCCAAACTGGCTGATGGCATGACACAGATAATAAGAGTTTCCACCCACCGAGGCAAAATTGCCACAAAGCACCTTGGCAGAGAGTTCAGACATGCGCCGCACCAAAGTGTCGATGCCAAAGTCAAACTCATGGTTCCCCAAAGTTACATAATCATATCCCACAGTATTCATCATCCTAATCAGGTAGCGTCCCCGCGATACGGAGCCAAGTGGCGTACCCGAAAGAAAGTCGCCACAGGAGACCACCGCGACATGAGGCGTAAGGGTCAGCATCTGGTCGCGCATAGCAGCCATGAGGGGATAGCCCTCGATAGCACCATGGACGTCGTTCTCGTAAAGGATGACTATGTCGTCATACCCTATAGATGTGGGCTGGGCACCGGCCATAGGCACCAGCAGCAACCACGACAGGGCAACTAGGAGTCTTGAGAAATATTTCTTCATTTGCGCGATGGGGATATAGGAATAAAAAAAGACGTGTCACTCAAATTGAATGGCACGTCAATATATTATCGCAGCACTCTAAGTGCTATTTTACAAAGTAAGTCAGCCGCATGTTGATGCTGGCGCGTTTTCTCTTAGAGGTAGTATTGAATGTGCCGCCCCAAGAGTATTCCTCGTCCGAGGAGTTGGGAGCGGTAATCTGAAACACGCCCATATTGGCGGTCTGCAGACCGCCCAAACGTGCGCCAGCGCTCTTGGCGATGGTCTGGGCGCGGTTGCGGGCGTTTTCGGTAGCCTCGGCAAGCATCTCAATCTTAAGGTCGGAGAGCTTGGTATAATAGTAGGCGAGGCTGTTGTCGTCAATATTGATGCCGCGGTCGAGCAATTCGACAATCTGGCGCTGCACTTTCTCCACTTTCTCCACATCGTTGCTCTCAATACGCACCCGCTGGGTGAGACGATAGCCCCGGAACACATTTGTCGAGGTCTGAGTCTCCCGATTATAGACATAGTCAGTCTCCTTATAGTTGGTGACAGCCTGGAAATCCATCTGGTTTTCAGAGATGCCTTGCTCCGTGAGGTATTTCTTTACGGTCTGAGTCATCTCCTTAAGCTCAGTATACCCCTCCTTAATATTCATATTCAAAACATTATAGCTGATATCCCACACTATAAGGTCCGAATCGAAATCGCGTTCGGCCATGCCTACCACCGAGACGGTCTTAGCATGACCTCTAGCCTTGTTGAGATAGTGGCCGCCAATCCACACAGCACCAATGATAGCCGCGCTGAAGATGAAGGCGACGATGACTTTAGTACGTTTCATGTTTCTTACTGTTGGCATGATGAGTAATTGAAAATTGAAAGTTGAAAGTTGAAAATTGAATTTGGAGCCTATACCAAATTAATAAGCGGGGAAGGCTATCTCGCGCTCGATGACCTGGTAGGCCACGTTGTTGCGATAGATGGTCTGGCGCACCCAGTTGTCGTCCTCGTCATACTCGAATACGTAGCTGTGTTTCCAGTTGAGGTGCTCGTCGTAGTTGAAGGAGGAGAGTTCAATGAGGTTGTCGTGATCGTCGTAGTAGTAGGTGGTGAGGGCGACTAAGAAGTCGTCGGCATCGTAGAAGCGCCACTCTATACGGTTACCGTGGCTGTCGTACTTGTATAGATAGCGTTGCATCAGCTCACCGTCGCGGTCGTAGAACTCCATCTCGGTGTTGTTGCCGGCTGCATCGTAGAGATAGACGCGCTTCTCAGTCATCGTGCCGTCGGGGGCAAAACTTTGCTCTTCAACCAAGCGGTTGTTCTCATAGCGCGAGGTCTCCTTTTTGGTCATGTGCTCGCCCATGAAGACCGTACGTTCAATGCGGTTTCCGTTCTTGTCGTTGAGATAGGCGGTGCGGCCGGTCAGCTCCTTGGCACGGTTGTACTCATTCCATCCCAGAGCATAGCCATGCACGTCGAAATAGTAAGAGTACCAAGTATATTCGCCATCCTTGGTGCGATATTTGTCCTGAAAGTTGCCACGCTTGTCGAAGGTGATCGAGTCGATACAGACCAACTGACGGCCACCATTGCGACCACCGTGGATGTCGTAGGTATACTCAATCACATAGACGGCATTGCCGTTGATGCCCATTTCCTGACGAGAAGATTTGCGGGGCTTATTGCCAAAGGCACTTCCAACAACGAGAAGCGTGAGTGCGAAGGTAATGATTCTTGTCTTCATTATTTTAGATGATATTATTTTCTAACTGAGGATAACGCAATAGGTATGCTTTTATTGTATACTAGTATTATTTTTTTTATCTCGGCGGTGCATCGCCACGAAAAAGACCGTGGTGATAGCAACCATGACAATGGCACCCAGGGTGTAGCCCAGCCAACGGGGGAGAAGAGAACCCAGCCCTTCGCGTTCCGCTACAAAGAGGAAACTGGCGGTCACCATAGTCATAAACATGGCAGGCAACAGGGTGAGGATATAGGGTTTCTTCTTGGTGTAGAGGAAGACGGTTATCGTCCACAACGTCACCATGGCAAGCACCTGATTGCTCCAAGCAAAATAGCGCCATATCACATCAAATCCCGCCGGGTTGAGCAGCGAGAACACCAGCAGAGCTGCAGCCAGCAAAAAGACTGGAAGTGCCACCAAGAGGCGTTTGGATACGGGTTTTTGGTCGACATGCATGAAGTCAGCGACAATAAGGCGCGCCGACCGCAGGGCGGTATCGCCGCTGGTGACGGCCGCACTGATGACACCCAGTATGCAGATGGTGGCAATCACTGGGGCGAACCACTCATTGGCTATCACTCCCACCATGGCATTGCCGCCCAGGGGCTGTCCTTCGGGGCTGATAGTCTTAGCTGCCAGCACGGGGTCGTGGTAGAAAACCGTGGCGGCAGCAGCCCATATAAGCGCCACCACACCTTCGGTAATCATGGCACCGTAGAAGATAGGGCGAGCCTGACGCTCGTTGACCATACAGCGCGCCATAAGGGGGCTCTGCGTGGCATGGAACCCGCTGATAGCACCACATGCTATCGAGATGAACATCATGGGGAATATCGGGTTGTGTGCCGCGTTGGGGTGACGGTTTTCAAGCCCTTGCCACACCTCGGGGATATCGGGACGATACACCACAAATGCCACCACTATCGCCACAGCCATAGCCAGCAGCAGAATGCCGAACACGGGGTAAATCTTGCCAATCAACTTGTCGATAGGCAGCAGGGTGGCTATGAGGTAATAGGCAAAGATGATACCCACCCATAAGAAGATGTTCCAATCGGGGGTGAAATGGTTATTCAGCAGCACGGCGGGTGTGTTGACAAACACCGCACCCACCAATATCATCAGCAGCACGGTGAATGCACGCATCACCTGCTTCATTCCGTTGCCCAAGTATTTGCCGTGGATTTCAGGCAGCGACGCACCGTCCTGCCGCAGGCTGATGAAGCCCGCCACAAAGTCGTGAACGGCTCCGGCAAATATGCTGCCTAGCACTATCCACAGGAACGACGCCGTTCCGAACTGAGCACCCATGATAGCACCACAAATTGGGCCTACGCCCGCGATGTTCAGGAACTGAATTAGGAATATCCTCCACGGTTTCATCGGCACATAGTCCACCCCGTCGGGGTGCGCCACGGCTGGCGTAGTGCGAGTGGGGTCGACCTCGATGACACGTTCAATTACCTTGGAATAAACAACATATCCCAATATCAACAGCACGATAGCAAGTATAAATGTCACCATAGTATGATGTTTTTTGAATTTGCAAAAATACAACTTTTTTTCCACACACACATTTTTTGAAGCCGTTTAAATTTGATTGATGAATTTTAATATGGTCATGGACGAGCAGATTTTTCGCCTTTCCGATGGAGCAATGGAGCTCCATCGTGACTGAGGAAAGGTAGAAAATATGCCGTTCAGGTTCTTTAAGAAAAACAATGAATTAGTTTTTAACCCAAATCGGTCATTAGGCCGACTTTTCAATCAATTTCTCGTTTTCATGGTGACTTCTGGTAGATTCCAAAAATAGGCTTAAACGGACGTAAGTCCACTGGACTTCCTTAATCCTACGGGAAATAAATATTGTTAATCAACGCGTTTCTATTGAACGAAAAGCCCTGACGGGCTATTTTTAGAGGTTGCCTTCTATAAATCACCTCGAGAGGTGTGACCATCAATTGCACCGTACAAGCAATGTACGGTGTCGCGACCGAATGGGAGCAACATCGTATATTGCGCAGTGCGGTGATAGTCAGAATGAAACCAAACTGCGTCTCGAGGAGACGCAGCATTGAAAACGAATTAATAGAACCCACCTTATGTCTGTTTATGGCAGATTTGGGGTTAAACAGCTTCTTTGTTTTTCGGAAGCGTTGAAGAGTCTGTTCTGCACGGAACTTACGCTTATGCTCGACTTGCGTCACGTCGCAGTATGTATTGTGCACCATTTTTACACAAACCCCAAACTATGGAAAAAAAATCTTATCTTTGCACCACAAAACAATAAAAAACACTCACCATGAAAAAACTCTTATCCATTGTAGTCATGGCAGTTCTGCTTTCATCCAGCATCACCGCACAAGAGAGCAAAAGCCAATTCACCATCAACACCCGCGCATGGTCAACCAACTATTGGACCACCATCCTCTACAACCTCACCCAAGGTGCCATCGTCCATTGGGCCCTTGGCGACGACCGAGTGGCTGACGCCATCATTCCCGATGCCGAACTCGTATTCCCCATCGGCATCGTCAAAGAAGGCTTCATGACCCCCTACAACATCTATGGCCCCTACCACCGTGCCTTCAGCAACCCCTTCAAACGCCCGGGTGATTTCGGCGTCGGCCTCGATGCCTCATTCGTGCCCTCAACCGTAGGCGTCTACGCTGGAGTATACTACAAAAGCCAAGAACTCTGCTTCATACCCTCCGACCAAAACCTGCGTGCCAACTACCTTCAACCCCGTTTCGGACTGGTTATTGGCAAAAACCGCAAAGCCATTGAGGCAGGCGTATTCTACGACCAAGCCCTTACCTGCACTGGCACCTGGAACGCATGGGGAACCCCTCACAAAGAGATGATACAAGACGGCTGGGGAATCGACTTCTCCTTCTCCCTCACCAACCGTGACGGTGACCAAAAGAACCTCCTCACCTTCTCCATGCCCCTACACAACCTCCTCAACGATAGCTACGCCGAGGGCATGACCAAAGGCCTCAACCGCCGCGTCGCCTACCTCATGTTCTCCCATCGCATAGTATTCTAAAAACCAGCCCCTAACCTAGCGAAGGTTACGAACCTTACAGACAAGTACCCCGCCTGTGCCATACCCCGCAGGCGGGGTACTTTTTCATCTTCATCTTTAGGTAAAACATTTTACTAAAGTTTGACAAGTTAATTCGGGTACAAATACCATTATGATAGATTACTCGTCAAAACGGCCTGAAAGGCCAAAATCTCTGTAGCCCAAGGCAACGCCTTGGGTATATGGTATATCGTCCAACGCCCTAAAAGGGCAAAAGCAAGATTCTTTTGCCCTTTCAGGGCGTTGATAGCAGGTCCTCTATTACCCAGGGCGATGCCCTAGGCTATTCACCTTCTAGCCTTTCAGGCTGTAGGTATCCGCAAACATTGAGCCACTGCCTCGCCAAAACCGTATGCCATATAGATCTAGAGCAAAAAAAGCTTGTCAAACTTTAGCATTTTATTATAACAGATACCTAAGTGTCATCATCGTGTTTCTTTTTTCAAACAATTCACGACACAACCAAACTCATGGAACAATAATTGAGAGCAGCCAGATAATGAAAGGTACAATGATCAAGGCAAAGACCATAGAGGCCGCTAAAGTATATGCCTTCTTTTTATGATTGCTTTTGTATAGCCGAGCAATTTCGCGTACTGGAGTCGAAACAACGACAAAAGCTGTAGCGAAAAAAAGCAACAATCCCGAGCCGAAAGCCACAACCAAAAAACAGACAGCCAAAACAACAGTAATTAACCAAACAATAATCATACCGTTTATTGATAACACAGAATTGAGGGGGAAATTTTTAACAGCAGTGAATGTGGTGATGCTCCATTGGTAACAATGTGTTTTCAAGAATAGCATCATCGAGAATCATGCCTTCGGTGCTGGCGCTGGAGAGGTTGGCATCAGTCAAGTCAGCACCGGAGAGGTCAGCCCATTGGAGATGAGCGAACATGAGGTCAGCACCGCGGAAGTCGGCTTCGCGGAGGTCAAGGCCGATGAGGACGGCATTATATAGTTCTTGACCCTCAGGGAGGGTGTAGATTACTTCGCCGTGTATGTTCTTAATCTGGACCATCTCGTTTTATTTTTCAATGCAAAGATACGTTCTTTTTCTCAACTGCACAAAATTATTTTCAATTCGCTATTTTTCAATGTTCCCAAACGTTAAATTCCCCACTCATTATCTGTGTTTCAAAAATAAAATTGTATATTTGCAATTTAAAACAATATATTTATGGCTAAAATCCTTGGACTAGATTTGGGCACCAACAGCATTGGTTGGGCTGTTATTGACAACGATACCAAACAGATAAATGCGGCAGGCACACGCATCATACCCATGGACGCAGGACGATTGGGAGACTTTGAAAAGGGCAATTCTGTATCTTTCACCACCGAAAGAACACAATATAGAGGTACACGCCGTCTTCACGAGCGCTTCCTTCTACGAAGAGAAAGATTATTACGCGTACTAACTATCTTAGACTTCCTACCCAAACACTATGCCTCACAAATAACCCGATTCGGAAAAACCCCGAAAGACAAAGAGCCAAAACTGCCTTGGCGAGAAGGAAAGGATGGTAAAAACGAGTTCCTTTTCAGAACTTCTTTTGAGGAAATGATTGCCGATTTCCACAAGGTAGGCATCTATACTAAAGTACCGTACGACTGGACCATCTACTACCTGCGCCAAAAAGCCCTTACCCAACCCATTAGCAAGGAGGAACTAGCATGGGTACTCATGCAGTTTAACCAAAAGAGAGGCTACTATCAACTTCGCGGAAAGGCCAACGAAGGCATGGATAATCCAGAGGAGAAAAATGAAGAAAAGTCATACCATGAGCTAAAAGTAATAAAAGTAGAAGACACTGGCGAGCCACGCAAGGGGGGTGGTTCTTGGTACAATATCACTCTTGAGAACGGATGGGTATACAAACGTCCTTGTCTTGTCAAACCTGATTGGGAGGGAAAAGTACGTGGGTTTATCGCCACCTTTAAACTAGACAAAGACGGAAAAAGAAAAGACATCCAACCAAAGCTGAGTGCTCCTCAAGACGACGACTGGGGGCTTCGCAAAATCAAAACCGAGCAGGACATAAATCAAAGCCACCTCACTATTGGAGCCTATATTTATCAGAGCCTACTTCACACTCCCGACAGAAAGATTATTGGAGATTTAGTTCAAACCGTTGATCGCGAATTGTATCTGAATGAACTGCACGAGATTCTGAACGAACAGAAGAAATACATTCCCGAACTAAATGACCATGAGCTATATCTCTCTTGCATTGAAGAGCTATATCCCAACAACGATGCCTATCGTAACAGCATTGCAAACCGCGACTTCACCTACTTAATCGCCGACGATATTCTCTTCTATCAACGCCCACTAAAAAGCAAACGTTCACTGATTGCCGACTGCCCGTTTGAGAAAAGAAATGGCATCCCTATCAAATGCATTGCAAAATCACATCCCTTATACCAAGAATTCCGTCTATGGCAGTTCCTCTCCAACCTTAGGTTGTTCAAAGAAGATTGTGACATCACATCCACCCTACTTCCTGACGAAGATGCCTACGCCAACCTATACGACTACCTTCTCTCCACGAAATCCATTGACCAGAAGAGCCTGCTAAAGTATTTCAAAATTAGCCGTAACGACTTACCTCATTACCGATGGAACTATGTGCCAGACAAATCTTATCCCACAGGGGAGACCCATGCCACACTACTGGGCGGACTCCGCAAAGCCGGAATCTCTGAGAACTTCCTGACCTCGCAAAAAGAAGAACAGCTATGGCACATCCTATATTCTGTTGACGACCAACTGCAATACGAATCAGCATTAATGACTTTCGCCCGCAAACAGGGTTGGAATGAAGATACCTGTACGGCTTTTGTTCAAGCATTCAGACGACTTACCATTTACAAGGAAAAAGACTATGGTGCCTATTCCACAAAAGCCATTAACCGCCTTTTGCCACTGATGCGTAGAGGCCATTATTGGGACCCCACTACCATCGACGACCTAACTCTCAAACGTATCGACCACATTATCACAGGCGAAGAGGACGACACTCTTACCCCGTTTGTCCGAGAAAAGTTCAATGGTTTAGAACACATCAACCAATGTCAAGGACTTGCCACATGGCAGGCATGCTATCTCGTTTACAATCGACATTCTGAAGCCATTGATGCACAAAAATGGAACAAGCCTGAAGACATTGATACTTATCTCAAGCACTTCCGCCATAACTCGTTGAACAATCCCGTCGTGGAACAAGTGGTAACTGAGACCCTCCGTGTTGTGCGCGACATCTGGCGTCAAGTTGGGCATATTGACGAAATCCACATCGAACTAGGCAGGGAATTGAAGAAAACCAAATCCGAACGTGAACGGATGACAAAGGCCATCACCGAGGGAGAGTCGACAAACCAACGTATCCGACTGCTACTCCTTGAACTTATGAACCCCGACTGCCAAGTTGAGAACGTGCGCCCACAGTCTCCCTCACAACAAGAACTGCTGAAAATATATGAAGATGGCGTGATTAATAGTGGTATCAATATTCCTGAAGACATTCAAGACATACAGAAAAGATTCACCTCTGCCAAGAATCAGCCTTCGCACGCCGAGGTCATCCGATACAAACTATGGCTCGACCAAAAATACATCTCACCTTATACAGGCAAACCCATCCCTTTAGCAAAACTATTCACTCCCGCCTACCAAATTGAGCATATCATTCCTCAAAGCCGTTGGTTCGACGACTCCTTCTCCAACAAGGTCATTTGTGAGGCCGAAGTAAACCAACTAAAAGACCGGGAACTTGGACACGAGTTCATATCCAACCATGCTGGACAAATAGTACCTCTCAGTTTTGGCGACACCGTTAGCATTCTCTCCGTCCCTGAATACGAAGAGCTAGCCAAACGACTCTTTGCCACCAACACTAAGAAACTAAGAAATCTCATGCTTGACGACATTCCAGAAGACTTCACCTCACGCCAAATGGTAGACAACCGCTATATCAGTCGTCTGATGATGCATCTGCTTTCTAACATCGTTCGTACCGAGGACGAAGAGGGCAATCGAGAGAATGCCACCACCTCAAAGAATGTCATTGCCTGCAACGGTTCTATCACCGACCGTCTGAAGCACGACTGGGGCATCAACGACGTGTGGAACCGGATCATACTGCCAAGATTTGAGCGGCTGAACGCCATTACGGGCACATCCAACTATACCACAACCTCCGCCGAAGGACACACCATACCATCCGTCCCTATCGAACTGCGTCAGGGCTTTAACAAGAAACGCATCGACCATCGCCACCATGCCATGGATGCTATCGTAATTGCCTGCACCTCTCGCGACCACGTCAACCTGCTCAACAACATAGAAGCTCAGAGCAAAACCCGATACGACCTCCAACACAAACTACGCCAAATCGAATACTATCTAGACAACAAAGGCAATAAACACGAGCGATTCACCACCTTCTTCAAACCTTGGTCTACGTTCACCGAGGACGTATATAACACACTACAAGGCATCGTCGTCAGCTTCAAACAAAACCTTCGAGTCATCAATAAGACGACCAACTATTACACCACTATTGCCAACGGCAAGCATGTTGCCGTCCAACAAACAAAGGGTGACAGTTGGGCAATACGGAAACCCCTCCACAAAGAGACCGTCTTTGGCGAAGTGAACCTCCAACTGAAGAAAAAGGTCAAAATCAAAGAAGCCATTGCCAGCCCTAATAGCATCGTCGATCGTGAACTGAAAGCCAAGATAAAGGAGAAACTAGCCCTACACTACACCACAAAACAAATCATTGAGTATCTCGACAAATACAAGGAAGTATGGAGCGAAGCTGCTGATGGCAAGATTGAGGTGTATTACTATACCAAAGACACTAACGATAGGTACTTTGCCACCCGCAAAGATCTATTATCATACATGGCTGGAGCCACCACCTTACCTGCTGCACAGAAAGCCATAGATGCCATTACCGACAGTGGAATCCGCTCAATACTATACGCACATCTTCTAGCCGAAGGCAACCACGCTAACGAAGCTTTCTCTGCTGACGGACTGGAACGCCTGAACCGAAACATTCAGTCACTCAACAACGGCCACCCACACCAACCCATCAAAA
>JAEEGL016622180.1_pt1 | contig 29523 bp, 21 predicted proteins | sample 9134231 | NCBI WGS metagenome assembly JAEEGL01 (sample SAMN16246548, study PRJNA631951) | gut metagenome | biome: gut microbiome; feature: rumen; material: fiber-attached | host: Bos | place: Iran: Karaj | collected 2018-10
AATTCTTTATCAGAGCGGAAGACGGGGCTCGAACCCGCCACCTAAAGCTTGGAAGGCTTTCGCTCTGCCAAATGAGCTACTTCCGCTTGCTGCGTGGGGGAGGGTGGACTCGAACCACCGAACGGATTCCCGGACAGATTTACAGTCTGTTGCAATTGCCACTATGCGACTCCCCCGCATTTCGGTAACCCAGAGCCGGTAGACGGACTCGAACCGCCGACAGGCTGATTACAAATCAGCTACTCTACCAACTGAGTTATACCGGCACTATTTCTAAGAACCTTTGCGCTCCTTGAAAAAAGCACACCCTCTCGATTTGAAAAGGTGTGCAAAATTACATGTTTTTTTGATACCACAATCAAAAACTTATCTTTTTTTTTCAAAAAAATACAAGATTTTTTTTAATTGTCTGTGTATCAACAGGTTAATTATTTTGTAAATTTACCCTTATATTTCTCTAGCTGCTTCTTCAAGGCATCCACCGCCAAATCGGTAGCCTCCTCAAAGGTCTTGCACTGCTTGCTGGCATACAAATCGTCGCCTTTCAACATCAAGCGGATGTCGGCGATCTTGTTTTCAGGCGTGTCGGTGTTATCCAACTTCAAGTTGACTTCGGCACCGATGACCTCACTGTACTTGCTGCATACTTTCTCCACCTTTTGGGTGATGAAACCTTCAAGGTCGCTACTGGCCTTGAAATGCACTGAGTTGATCATGACTTTCATAATTTCTCCTTTCTTTTTTTCTCCCTTTCGGGAATGTTTCGTAATAATTACCCTCCCTTGGGATGGGCTTGTTGATGTATCTTTTTCAGTTGTTCAATCGTGTTGTGTGCATAGACCTGCGTCGTGGCCAGGTCGGTATGCCCCAGCAGTTTCTGTATCGCCACCAGGCTTGCCCCTTCGTCCAACAGATGCGTCGCAAAGGTGTGCCGCAACACATGCGGGCTCTTCTGCTTCAAACTCGTCACCCCCTCCAATAAAAGGTGCACCTTATTATATACAAAGTACGGTGTCATCTCTTCCCCTTTATCGTTCAGCAGCAGCCGGTCCGGTCGGGCCTCAAACTTGGCATCGCGCAATGTCTGGTAATGTTCGATCATTTGCAGCAGATTGCGGCCCACTGGAATATAACGTTCCTTGTTCCGCTTTCCCAGCACCTTGATCCGCATCGCTGCTTGGTCGACATCAACATCCCTCAGCCCGATCAGTTCCGCCTTTCGAATGCCTGTCTGGTACAATATTTCAAACAACAATTCGTCACGTTTTATTGTGTAGTCGTCCAGATTTTCAAATGACACCTTATTAATATCAGACTCAGGAACAAATTTCACCAAGTTTTTGGGCAGTTTCAAATTTCGGACCCCTGTCATCGGCGACTTTTCCGCCAAACCCTCTCGCATACAATACTTGTAAAATGTTTTGAGCGTTGAGATCATGCGGTTGATACTGCGGTTCGAGAGACCCTCGTCTTTAAGGTGGACCAGAAACGACTTGACCATCGGTGTTGAGGCCTGGCTCAAGTCCGTCAATTCGTAGGTTGTCATCATATAAGCGGCAAAACGATCCATGTCTCGCTGATAAGCTTTCGCCGTCAATGCAGAATAGCGTTTTTCCGCCTGGATATATTGAATGAAGCGTTCTATCATCGCACCAAAAGGGACATCGATGCAAAGATAATACATTGTTTTGAATTTGTCAAGAGGTATTCTTTCGCGATAGCGGCACAAAAAAAGCCGCCACGTTTCCGTGACGACTTCTTCTCTAAAAAATGATTTTCCTTTAGGGCGAATCAGATATTCTCTTCAGCCTGGCGGAGTTTCTGAACATAGATGGCTTTCAGACGCTGTGCGCGTTTGATCACGGAGGGCTTGGTGAACTTTTGGCGTTCACGGAGTTCCTTCACGACGCCGGTCTTTTCATACTTTCTCTTGTAGCGCTTCAAAGCTCTGTCGATGCTTTCGCCTTCTTTAACAGGAATGATAATCATTTTAAAACACTTCCTTCTTTTAAATGGTTAATAATGATAAAAACGTTTTTTGAGGGAGCAAAGATACAACTTTTTTGGATAGGACGAAGAATTTTTTTAAGAATTTAGAATTAACCCTTTATCTGAAGATTGAAACCTTCATCAATCAAAGGCTTTAAAAACGCCTTCATCTCCTCCACCGTAAACTTCTGCAAACCCTCTTCGGGAGTAGGACGATCAATGGTGTAAGCCATCACCTCGCGAGGCTTCAAAAGGCGGACGATATCCATCCAACCATTGAGAACTTCAGGAGAGGAGGAATCAAAATCCTTACTCTTGAGGAACATGGTCTGGAGCACAAAATCGCCGTTGAACTGTTTCAAAGCCTCCACTACCCTATTCACATCATATCCTGGTGCTGGTTTATTGATCCTCGCTACCAATTCGTTGGTCGGAGCATCGATCTTCATGATGGGATTGTCAACTTTGCGCAATGCGGCGAAAATCTCCGGGCGATGCACCTGTGTGGCATTGGAGAGCACCGACACCTTGGCTTTCGGATAACATTGATCACGCAGCCTAAGCGTATCATCAATAATCTCCGGAAAATCCGGATTGATGGTCGATTCGCCGTCACCGGAGAATGTGATAGAATCCACCGGCGTGCCATCGGCCACCAACTGTTTCAGTTTGGCTTCAAGGGCCTCACGAACTTCTGCGGCCTTGGGCAAACGAGTATCGTTACGTCCATCCTTGTTCCAGCCGCACTCACAATAAATGCAGTCGAACGTACAAATCTTGCCATTGACTGGCAACAAATTAATACCTAAAGAACTACCCAACCGACGACTGAAAATCGGTCCAAAAACAGTTTCTTCCCTGATCATTTCAAAACGAATTGTTAGAAGGATTGGCCTTCGGTTTTACTCGCCCAGCAAATGCTGGAACAGGAAGTTGTCGATCTTGTTGAAGAGATGCATGCGGCACTCGCCGTCTCCATATTCGTAGCCACCATAGATGCCGTGGTTCTTGTTGGGATAGATCATCAGGTCGAACTGCTTGCCATTGCTGATCATGGCCTTGATGAGTTCCATTGCATTTTGGTAGTGGACGTTGTCGTCGCCGCTACCGTGGCAGAGCAGGTAGTTGCCCTTGATCATCTCGGTGTTATGCACCGGTGAGTTCTTGTCGTAACCATCGGGGTTCTCCTGAGGCGTACGCATGAAACGCTCGGTATAGACGTTGTCATAGTAACGCCAGTTGGTCACCGGAGCCACCGACACGGCCGTGCTGATAACCTCGGCGCCTTTGGTGATGCCATTGGCGGCCATGAAACCACCGTAGCTCCAGCCATAGATACCGATACGTTCCGCATCCACGTAAGGCAGCTTGCCCATGTACTTGGCCAAGGTGATCATGTCTTCGGTCTCGTATTTGCCCAGTTGCAGGTAGGTCATCTTCTTGAACACCTCACCTTGGGCACCACTACCTCTGTTATTGATGGACACGCTGATGATGCCATGCTGGGCAAGCAACTGCAACCACCAGAAGTCGCTGTCGGCCCAGGCATTGTTCACCGTCTGATGGCCAGGACCGCCATACACGTAGATCAACACGGGATATTTCTTGTTCGGGTCGAAATTGGGCGGCAGGATTTCCCATGCATCCACATCCACCTGGGTGCCATCGGGCAAGGTGAAAGCGGGATCGCTGATCTTCATCAGTTTTTTCTCACCCAAGTTGAAGGTCTTGAGTTTTTCGGCAAACTCATGGTTATCCTCCAACACACGGACCAACTTGCCTTTGCTAGTGTAAAGCTCATATTGACGCGGTTGGACGATGGAGCTGTTGATATTGATCAAGTAGCTGAAGTCGTTGCTGAAGCGGGCCTGATTGTTCCCTGGACGACCGATTACCTCACGCATCTTGCCCTTCAAATTGACGGCGTAGATTTGGCGATCCACTGGCGTGTTTTTGGCAGCCTGGAAAAACACCTCCTTGCCATCGAATCCATAAACGCTGGTGACATCCCAAGGACCGTTGGTGAGCTGTTTCACCAAGGTGCCATCCAAATTATAAAGGTAAATATGGTTATAACCGCTCGTTTCCGAAGTCATCAAAAAGCGCTTGCCATCCTCAAGGAAGGTCCAGTCGTCGGTGATGTCGATGTAATAGTCGTTGGTCTCGTCATAAAACACACGGCTGGCACCGGTGGTGGCGTTGGCCGCCAGAATTTCCAGATGGTTTTGATGGCGGTTGAGGCGTTGGATGGCCAGTACATTGGGATCTTTGGTCCATTTCATGCGCGGCAGGTAGATGTCGGTTTCGGTGCCCGTATCCATCTTCACAGTCTTACCGGTGGCCAGGTCATACACATAGATCTCCACGATGCTGTTGTCCTCACCCGCCTTAGGATACTTGAAGCTGTACCATTCAGGATAAAGGCCTTCGAACTCTTCCATTTGGAACTCTTTCACGTTCGACTCATCGAACTTCATGTAGGCGATCTTTTTGCCATCGGGCGACCAGCAGTATCCTTGTGAGAAGCTGAATTCCTCTTCATAGACCCAGTCGGGAGCACCATTGATAATATGGTTATAGCGACCATCAGAGGTAAACTGCTTCTCCTCCCCTGTCTTCAAGTCTTTGATGAACAAGTTGTTATCACGCATAAAGCACACCTTGGTGGCATCCGGAGAGAACGTGGCCAAACGCTGCTTGCCATTCTCCGAAAGTGCTTGCAGCGCCTTGGTCTTGATATCATAAACGTAATAGTTTGCCGTGTAGGAATGGCGATAGATGGCCTCCATATCGGTCAGCACCAGGAGTTTGGACTCGTCATCGCTCAACTCGTAGTCTTGCATCGGGATGGGTTTCTCCTCCCCTGCCGGCACCAGATCCTTCATCTCGAAGAGCGTAGTCACCAACTTGCCGGTTTTGTAATTATAAATGTTGAGCGCACCTTTCTCGAAGCTGCCGTAGGTGGCGCCGTCTTTCATGGAGTTCATTCCACGGACCCCTTTTTGCGAGAACGTCGGGCGCATGTAAAGATCCTCAAGAGTGAAGTTTTGTTTTTCCTGAGCCGTAGCCAGGAGCGTTCCTATCAAAAGGAACAAGGTAAGAAACAGAGATCTGGTTTTCATTTTTCAAATGGATTTAATGATGGGCAAAGGTAAGGATTTATAGGACACGAACCGAAGGTTTTTTATATTTCAAATACCAAAAACCACTAAAGGTGATCCGACAAGGTGGTCTATTTTTCATTGATTCTCAGATATTTATTAATGTTTGTATTTTTGACCCCTCAAAAAAAACAAATATAACTCCCAATATATGAACAACTTAAAAAAGGAGTTATGACGAAATAAAGGTCAAAGAATACAAAGACTATTGGGAACAGGAGGCAAAATTGTTGTTTTAAGCTCCAGTCGCCGCCACACCAATGACCATCAGCAACAAGAACGCCAACAGGGCTATGGTGATGATGGCCAGTATGCTCCCCAGACAACCCCAATTCCGTTCACCGTCTGGAAGCTTGTCCGACAATAGGCAGATGATTAAACCAATGAGCGGCGTGAAGAGGACCGACAAAAAGAAAGTCCATCCGAAACCGATCCTCCTCTTGGCTCCCAACAATCCCACCAATGCCGCCAAAAACGAATCGGTCAATAAACCAAATATCAATAGTGTTAATCCCATAGTGTTAAAGTGTTCGTATTTGTTTGATAATTGTCTTTGCGTTTATTGTTTATCTGGCACCATCTCACAAATCCGATCTTCCCTGATAACCTTCGGCGCGCTCTTACCTGCCAACACTAATACCTTCTTGCCATTCCTATAGATGTGCAGTTGCCTTGAACGAACTACGGCAGTCAGTTCCGGGTCTTCTTGTAGTGCCAACCAAAGCTGATGATACACGCCGTCCTCTTCAAACAGTTTTTTCCGCAAATGGGAGCATAAGTTGGTGGTGTCGATCGTGTTCATGCCCGAGTGAAGTGTGATGTTTTGGCAAAGATAATCATTTTTTGTATTTTTACCGCCTCAAATGAAGGAAATGGATACAAGGAAACACATAGCATCAGGGAAACTGCTATCCGGCACCCACAACTGCGCCCAAGCCATCGTTAGCACCTACGCCGACATCATAGGGCTTGACGAAGAGATGGCAAAGAACGTGGCCAATGCTTTCGGCGGAGGGATGGGAAACATGGAAGGAACCTGCGGAGCTCTCGTCGGGGCTGGCATCGTATTGGGATTAGCCACGAAGGACAAGCCAACGTCGAGAAAGTGTATGCGGCAGATCATGATGAAGTTCCAAGAGAGGAATGGCGCAACTCAATGCAAGCTCTTGAAGGGTGTCGGTACAGGGGTCGTTCTGAGAGAGTGTACCGGATGTGTGGCCGATGCTGCGGAACTACTGGAAGAGCAACTTAGAATCAACAAATAAAACAAAACACCATACTTGACGCTTATCCCGAATTGAGAGCCATGTACGATGAGAACGATGGCAACACCGCAGTCTATTACATCAAAGACGGGAAGGCAACCATCAGCTCTTTCACCGCAAAACCAGAAGAGATTGCTTTCTAATGCCCTTCATACGCAATCGTTTAATTGGTTGTTTATCCATAGCACCACACCTTTTCGGACATTTGAACATTTAAACGAAACATACATTTACAAACCCGTCAATTATCTGATAAATCCCCATACCGATCTTACCAATGAGGACTATCCTATTCGGGTCACATCATTAAGCCAAACCATCATCGATTGCATCCGTCATATCGACCTTGCTGGCGGCTTAGAGGAACTGATGAACGCTTTGGATTTGATTGGCAAGAAAACAAATCACAGCAATAGCAGAGCGATACAACTTCACGGCGACCATCATCCAGTGACATTGGCGACTTTGAGTAAGGCACATAAAAGCGACAATACCGTATAGACCTCACCCTATCTTATCAATACACACATCCTTCCAGCCACTCTTCTTACACCACGCCCCCATCCATACCTTATCTATAATGTACCCATTAATTGAGACCACAAAGATTTAGATTTGTTGTTGGATGGTTAGGGTGGTGTTCAAAATGGTCATTGTAGATTTATTATTGAACACCCATTATTTTTGAACGCAGAAGGGAGTGGCCCATGGGTTTTCGGTCACTCCCTCCATCTTTGTTATTTCGCCAAAGTTCATTTGTTCTTTTTTGACAAAGGCGAGTTTTTGTACTTTTTGCTTACACGTAGAAATCCAAAGCGTATTCGGCATCAACAACAATTAGGGGGTAAAATAGGGAGTAAAAATAGAAAAATATAACCCACTGGTTTTCAGTGGGTTATATTGTGTTGTGGGACGTACTGGACGGCTGGATTGATTATATAGGAGCATTGTTGAACAACAACTTATTGAATCTCAATATTTTTTGGCAATCAATTATCATTCCTTGCCCATTCATTGTTCTAACGTTTCCATAAATCAGGGGGGTACTTACCACCTGAACGGTGATGGCATAGTTGTGGGATTTCGGCTGTAAAAATACGAAATATGATTATCTTTGCCAAAACAACACTAGTAATATAACCATCGACGCCACCAATATGTGCTCCCATTTGCAGAAGAAACTGTTTGACGAGGACGGCGTATATCATCGGCTTTGGTTGGCACTACAAGACGACCCTGAACTGACTGTTGTAGTTCGTTCAAGGCAGCTTCACATCTATCGAAATGGCAAGAAGGTACTAGTGTTGGCAGGTAAGAGCGCCCCTAAGGTTATAAGGGAAGATCAGATTTGCGAGATGGTGCCAGCTCCACCCGAGAAGAAAAGTGCTGATAGGCCACAAGCACCTCGCTCCAGAAGCTGTTGAAATGAAGCAAGTCGAAGACGGGATAATAAAGGTCTTTAACAAATGACGCAGTGGTGTGGCAGATGCAGAGACCTTCGAAAGGAGTCGGGAGTTTGTGCGCCCATGACACGCCATCGTCAAGACCGTTGTGAAGAATTACTTCTTTTGGTTTGTCATAGGGGCAATAGAACTCCAGGCCATAGCCACAATAATGACTGGCCATCTTATAGTTTTCCTCGTCCAACAGACATTCATTTACACTTATCATCAGCGGGAAGTCGCTGCTGTAGTCGTCGTCAAGTGACAAGTGGACAACCGAGTCCTCATCGTTATACCCAGTGCCTAACATAGCCCTGACCTCATAGTCATCGACAAAAGAAGGCTTAGGCTCCCTGACTAGTTTCTCACATATTTCTGCTATTTGCTCATGCAGTTGGCGGTCCATTTCGTAGAGGTGCTGGTTGACTATTCGCATTCGCTCGTAAGCCTCCGGGGTTTCTATAAACATCCAGTTGAGCAACCAATAGCGCTTGAGCAACAGCAATCGTAGTTCTTTGCAATGAGGTCTTACGCTGCGATAGCATACTTCTTCCGGGTCGCCACCCACAATGGCTCTCACTTTGCCTTCAATGTCAAGTAAAGCTTCGCGTTGCCGTTCAAAGGGTTGCTCAAACAAGAACCGCACTTGATCATAGCAGGCCCAACGCTCTTTCAGTTCGTCAATGATGTTGTTTTTGTTCTCCATGCTTTTCACTGTTGCAAACGCGGCTCAAACACTAAGACAACAAACCCACTGTTTGGCTTCCTGACAGCTCTCTCAAAATAGTCAAATGTACCCATTCTATGTTTGATTTCGCCAATTTCATTTCTAGAAACACCTTTATTTAAAACAAAGACTACCATGCTAACAACTGCTCCTTTGTCTGTTCTTTCCTCGATGTGAAATTGTTGTGGGAGCAAATTGAAATCCCAGCAAATAACATCCTTGACCTTTTGCAAATCGCATTGGGCTGTTAATTCCTCATACAGACTTCCAGCTCTCTTAACAAAGTCATTATTTGCAAACGATATGCTATGGACATAGTCTGTAAAGTCTGGGATTTCACCCTCAATTCTCAAACTGCCTTTTTCCGACAAGGCTTCCAAATACTTCTCAACCGCACCACAAACCACTTGATTCAACTCTGCTTGTGAAATACCAGCCACATTATGTCTCGTTTTTTTCATATTAATAGTTTCCAGCAAATAGAATGGCTAACTGTAATGAACTATCTAATACTATTTAGAAGATTTAGATGGATTATTCAACCAGCGCAGAAAAAAGCTAGATACCCGAAGACACAAAACAACCAATTACTGGACTTTAGCTAATAACTCATTGTATCTACAAGTCCCCATGTTGAAGGCATAAACGATGGCTTCTGCAAAGTATTTAGCTTCAGGTTCAAAATAATAGCCATATTGCTTGGGGCATTTGTCTATCACTTTAGCATATAGGTTGTTACCATGCTCAAACCATAACACTTCTTCATGATTGTCCTCTTTATCAACAACTGAATGCAAAGCTATTTGAATAGCATGTTTGAGAAGTGTTTCATCAAACAACCTTTTGTCAGTTATCAAGTACTCAATGTTGTGAAACACGATTATAAATCATAGGAATGTTTGGCATTCCATATTTTTGAAAATCAACCTGTTCATTATTCAGCCCCAATAGACCAACTATATGTGTGCTATCATCTTTAAACACGGTGAGACAGAAAACATCTTCTGCCGTCAGTTTTTTGTCAGATAAACCAATGCCGTTATGTAACAAAAAATCTTGCACAGAAGGCAAATCGTTTTCTGTCATTTTTCCACAAAACACATTCGTGACACTTTCATCCATACTATATTCTTTTAGTACGGGCAAATCTAATTGAATGATTCTCATTTCTTTGTCTTTTATTATTATTTCAAATCCAAAAGCACCATTATAATGTTATTCATCAAGAACTATCTTATACTTATTATACCTCATGGCTCAAGATTTTCCAAATCGTCCATCAGCATTTTTCTCAATTCTTCCTTCAGTGATGCGCGTACCAAGCCTCTTACCCGCCTATGTCCGCCTCGTCTGGGTTTATGTCCGCCGAAAGAACCAGGATGATCCAGCCAATCCACATCAGCGGAACAATGGTTTACAACTAATTTCGACGCCTTGTTTTTCGGCATCTCGTCTTGACGATGCTTGTTTCTGTTTTTCGCTTTTTGTTTGGAGGCAGACACGGAATGACCCGCCGTGATCTTACGCATCCACTTGTCTCTTAAATAGCTTCTACTCATATCATTTTTCATTGATTATTTCCCGACAATCAATGCCTTCCGTGCTATCACACCAATACCCACCCTGAAAATCGATCTTCTTGAGATTGTGGTTTGAGGCAAAAGTGTCATGCTCCTCAATCTCCACATACTGTTTTACAGTGATGGTTTCCACAAAATCATTCCAACTGAAATCGGCAATCCGTCTGACACATTCGGGAACCACATAATCCTTTTGCGTGGTCCAGCAACATAGAAGTGTCCCCGTACCATCCTCAATTAAAGCTTCGTTTTCGACATAATAGCCTGGCGCATGGCACACCACACCCTCAAACCCTTCATGGGCAGAGACAATTCCCCTTCCAATACTTGTTACACTTTCAGGGATGGTGAGCGATTTCAAGCTCTCGCACCCCAAAAATGCCCAATACCCTATTTTTTCAATACCGTTATGTATTTCAATGGATTCAATACCGCTTGAATCAAATAGTTCTGGGGCTATCCAACTGAGTTGTTTGGGCAAGGTGACATGCTTCAACGACCTGCAACCGCTGAAGACATTGTCTTCCATATACCATATGCTATCCGGAAGGTTGATTTTCTCCAATTTATCACAACCGTTGAAGGCTCCTATGCCTATTCCTATGATGGTTGAAGGAAGTCGGACTTCTTTCAGCTCCTTGCAAACCTCACACATGGATCCAGGAACCTCCCTAATACCTTCTGGAAGCTCTAAGGATTCGATCGGATCGCAAAGGAATGTGTTGTCCCCCATTTCTCGCAAAGTGCTCGGCAAATGGATCCGCCGAAGATTGGATTGACAAGTGAAGGAATCATGTTCCATGACTTCAACACCTTCTGGTATGGTGTATTCCTCACAGTTGAAAAGGTCGTGATCCACACACTTCAATATCCTGCCGTAGCTGCCATAGGTAACGCCCCATTCGTCGGTTTGCTCCTCGTTGATGAGCATTTTCGCAAAAGGCACAATCACCTCTCGCAGAATGGCATTGTTCATTCTGTGACCACCGTGGAAGTCAATGATGTGCGGATAATACTGTCGCTGGAACTCGTCCTTACAGTTCACCGTGGTGTCCTCGTCGCCAAAGAACCCCCAGCATAAGCGACGGCTTTTGTCAGTGAGCCCGTCATACAAATGTTGCTCCATTTCCCTAAAGTGTTGGATGGTTTCTTCCGTGACGGTAAAACTCGTTTTTCCTGACTCTGTGGGCTGGAAATATTCAAATGTGCCCACCCTTAACACCTCGGGTTGTTCCGACATTCGAAGGGCCGGATTCACACAGATGCGACGGCACTCAAGCATTTGCATGGCATACATGGCGCCCATGCTTGTACCGATTACAATGGTCGGCCGATAAATGGCACATAGTCGTTTCAAAAAAGGCAGGGCTTCTTTCGGATCAATAGGAATGTCGGGCGCAACGACATAGCACTCAGGTATCAGTTTTCTCAGATAACTAACGGTGTTGCTCATTCCTGAAGAGCCGTAACCGTGAAAGTAGATGATGGTTTTCTTCATATGCTTAAGCTCTAAATCCTATTGTGTTACGTGAACAATCCTTGTCGAGTTTTTCCTCTTCGCAAAGCTCAACAATTCGGGTAAAGCCAATCTCCTTGCTGAATAATAGTTTCTCCACAAATACCTTTCTTGCCACATTCTCGATTTGTCCACCGCTGAAGTCATAGCTTCGGGCAAGTGAAGCAGCGTCGGTTTCCTCCAAGTCGTTGAGCTGCGATTTCCAGATGAAAGTCTTTGCTTCCAAGGTGGGTCGCTCGAATCGGACTTTATAGAGGAATCTGCGCTCGAAAGCCTTGTCGAAGTTGTCGGCCAGGTTGGTGGTGGCAATCAGGATGCCGTCAAGATTCTCCATTTCCTGAAGCAGGATGTTTTGGATGGCGTTTTCCGTTTTGTCCGTACTACGCGAGTTGCTCAGATCGGACCTGACCGAGAGGATGGCGTCCGCCTCGTTGAACAGCAAGATGGGCGTGTGTTTGCATTGTTTCACCAATTTGCCATATTGGACAAAGATGTCCTTGACAATCTTTTCCGTTTCGCCAAACCATTTGTCACGCACGGTGGAAATGTCAACCTGCATGATGTCTCTGCCTGTTTGTCTTGCCAGTTGAAGCACGGTTTCCGTTTTACCGGTGCCAGGGGCGCCGTGGAACAGGCAGTTGAAGCCTTGACGCATACCATTCTTCTTCAAGTTGCTGCGTACCTCTTGCCACTTCGCTTCTGAAAGCAATTCGCCAATAACCTGTAACTCTTTTTGGTTTTGTTCGGAGTAAAACAGCTGCTTTCCCTCGATGTCCTTAGCCTTGACGACTTTGAAGCGGCTGCAATCGATTTCTTCTTCCGGCTCTTCCACGATGTCATAGTCTTTCAACAGCTTCTTTTTCGCATTGGCAGTTAAAGTGAATATGTCGCGTATGAGTTGCTCGCCACCACTAGGTTTAACCAGCTTCTTCTGGATGAGCACGTGCCTTCCTCTAGCAAAAGCCTGTCCGTGCATTGAGAAGTCTTCAACCAAATCAGCCAGAGTGTCAAGGCAAACAAAAGGCTGCGACTCGCAGACAAGACGTTTGCAGAAATAAAGCAGGAAAACAAAGCTTTCGTAATCCAATTCAAGGTTTTCCATGGCTTTCACGATGGGCAGTTGGCGGTTGCCGTTGATGAGGATCTGCAATTCTTGGTTGAACTCGTCGAGGAGTAGGTGTCTCTTGCCCAAAAACTCTTCATACAACTCGTTAACCGCTTTCATAAAATCATTCGGGCTGAGGTTTGTCGTTGACACCTCACGCAAGCCATGCCCTTCTGACAGGGCATTGCCGGCTTTTTTAGTAAGAGCCAATCCAACAGTCCCATATCGGTTTGTGTGGATAATATACCTACGATGAACCAATTGAGTCAAATCCTCGCTGTAACGCATAACCGTTGTGGGTGAGCAATCAAAGAAGTACCTGATGTCGCGGTGCTTAACCGCTTCGTCAGCATGGGCAATGAATGGCATAAGCAACACTGCCTGCTCCATGCTCACTTGGAGATTGACGGCAACAGAAAGAATCAGATCGCGATATTTCGCAAACAGGTTGTCGTCCAGTTTGCTGCCTCTTGCCGCCTCGATGAGCATATCTATGCGATCAAGCAACGGGGCATGAATGTCAACTGGGAATTGGTTTTCGATTGGTTCGTCTAGGCTGTGGGTGTTGTAATTGATATATTCTGCCATGATATAATTGATTTTGAGTTATTTATTCTGAATTATTGTTTTGTTTGTTAAGCAGCCCAAAGGTTATATTGCGGTTTTGCCAACCACCCACGCAATCTTTCGACCCCTCTTGCGCATATTTTACGAGCGCCTTCCACCGAACACCCCAATTCGTCACCAATACTTTCAAGTGGTCGCTCGTAGAGGCCGTCTAGGCCATAGAACAATGTTATAGCGACACGTTCCTTGTAAGGCAATTGTGAAACAAGGTGTCTAACAGCGTTTTGACTGTCGGACATTTCACACATTTTATAAGGTGTTGGTTGCGAGCAATCCTCAACTTGGAAAAGCACAACTTCATCCTCGTACAAAACAGCGGAATCCTCTGGCTCCAAAGAGTTTGACACGATTTGACTGATGTCACTCAATGCCTTTGACATGGCGTGTTTGACAACATAACTGGCATAGCCCCAAAACGGAACACCTCGACTGGAGTCGTATGATTTGGCTGCCCTAATCAGTGCAATACACCCCTCTTGATAAAATTCGTCTTGCATAAACATATCACCAGAGGCTCTTTTTTCCGCCATTGCTTTTACGATGTCTTTGTTTTCTTCTGTGAGGATGTTTTTTGTCATAATGAAGAGTTGTTTTTTGTTAATTGAGTATTGTTGATTATTTTTGATGTTCCTAAAAATACGAAAACAAATTTATACTTTCAATGTTTTAACAATTCAACTAGTTTATAAAACCAATAACTTTATAAAAATCTAAATATAAGCAATTTTGAAATGTGAAGCAACGTTTTAACACTTTTTCCATGTCTCTAGCCATTAACAAGTTCTGATTCTCCTATTATACGCAAAACCAATGTCATATGCAAGGTTTTAACGTTGCCTTTCGCAACCTCTTTGGCGAGGGAAAGGGATTCCTTATGCAGAAAAAAGTGGGAATAACCATTTTGATTAATCCCACTTTTGATATATCAGTAAAAAAGATAAAGAAGAGGGGCTACACATCCCTCAAATTCATCACAAACGCAATTTTTATAATTAGCATCTTAATAATAAGCGACCTTTTACTATCATCATTGTAGATGTTTAATATAGCTAAAAAGTCACACGTGCTTCCATCTGAAAATGTTAGCGAAGCCGATCCGTTTAAACTATTAAAAGCATTTGGATAATAATCTGGGGCTTCATTATAAAAGCAATTACCTATAACAATCTCACCAAGAATGTCATTATACACTTTAAAACAGAGCGTATTTCCTTCTACCCCAAGGTTTGTAATGGATACATCAAACCATGTATCCTTTATATCTTCTTTTGCTATAATTGTTTTTTTTCATTAGCAATCTTCAATTGTTAAATCAAACTTAATATCTTTATTCCGATACAGACAAATATTCGTGTCATACTTGATGTTTGAGGTATCATAGAACACACCATCAGGCTGTCTGGCAATGAGCCACTCATTGATGAAGCCTCCATCTGGATAGATGGATAGTTTTTTGCTTCCACAAATGAATGAAAGCTCACGCCAATGTGTCAGCGCTCGCTTATCAGCTGATACTATGGGGATGAGTGTGCCTTCAATGTTATCTGTCTCACTCAAGTCATTTATCCATGCGTTGGTCAATTCCTTCAGCCATTCATCTCGCAAGAAAGCCGTCGGTTGATTGGAAGCAATCTTCTCCATATTGCCATTGTCATCCTTGTATGTCTCAACCTTATACTCAATGGTAAACTTCGCTCCAATCTGTTTGACGAAATGATTGATGGTCTGAATCGTGAGTATCATTCCCATAATGCTCTTCAGGTGCTCATCCTGATAGCAGACCTTCAGCAGTCCGCCATTCTGCTTAGCATAGTCGATAAACTGATCAATCAGGCCGTCCGACTTCTCCTGCAATATCTTGCCCAAGTCTTGGGTGCCAATCTCTTTATACTCATCGGCCAACTTCAGCAGCTTGGTCGTCGGCTTAAAGGCCGTGTCAATAACTTGTGTCGATGACTTCACAGGATTGTCTGTACGCACAAAGAACATGGTGTCGTTACCCCATTGGATGTTGAGCTGTGAATGCTCCTTGCTCGATGTGAAATACAGGTTTCCGTCGATGTAGGCAAGTGGATAAAGTCCTTTGTCTGCATACGGATTCTTCATAATCTTTGCATTGGAACCTTTCGCCCAGGCATTGATTTCACGCACCATCGCCTTGATGGGTTCTATCACCGCATTGTTCTGTGATTCTGTGATACAGAATGTGGTCGTCTGTCCCTTCATTACGAAGTAGTTCAACAGCTGTGGCCGCCATCCGTTTTCTTGGGTGTCATAATCCCACTCTTTATAGTCGTTGTCGGCAAACAGCACAAGTTCATGGTGTGAATTGCCAAAAGCCTTTTCCAAGTCGTAGAGGGTCGTCTGCGAGAGCATTGCACCGGGGAACGCATCCTTGATGTTCTGTGGCACGGTGTCGCCAACCTCTTCTTCTTCTTCAATCCATTCCAAAGCTTTGTCAATGTCAATGTACTTGGCAAAGCGCAAGGTGAACTTGTCGAGGAGCATATCCTTCGAGTTGCGGTTTCTGGCTTCCGTCAAAAGCCGTTTCGAGGCCATGATGACCTCTTTCATCACCTGTATGTTGGCCATCTGGTTGGCATAGCCTGCTCCGCCTGGATTGCAGTCGAAGATACACAGGTGACCATTAGGCATGATGGTGAAATCCACGGCACCACGTTCTTTGCCCAAAATGTCCACCAGCGTCTGTGTGAAGGCGATGCCAAGGGTAAACAGCAAATTCTCTTCTTTGCTTCTGTCCGACATCCATTTATTCTGACCTTTATGGCGGATGCGTATCTCGCTGTAGTCGGTCTGAATCAAATCGCCGATAATTACATTCCGCTTGATTTTGTCTGGTTTGTTGGAGCAGCTACATGCCTTGTGCATTTCAGAACCACCAATGGCAAAATGATAATACTTTGTAGGTTGGCCATCAACCTTCTTTACCTTCGGATTAAACTCGTATGGAGTCTTTAGCGGTTCAAATGGATCGGCCACTGCATCTTCCAGCACCATTCGTCCGCACCGCGTACAATAGCAATAGCCGTAGCCTTTGCCCTCATTGTAGTAAAGAATCTTGGCGTTGCCCGTTTCACTGTTGGGTCTCACCGAAAACAGATGTGGCTCGGTCACGTTGTTGGCCCAGTCATCAGCGTCAATCAACTGCGCGCTGACTCTCGTGAATGCATTGCTATCCATGATTCTGGTTTTATCCTCATTCATGTCGGGCAAGAAGTTGACCGGTTGAACAAGCACAAGGCCGTAATCATCATTTACAGTCCACTTAATGGCATTGCTCAGACTGGGTTCATCGATGGCTGTCTTGTCCGCGTTCCTATAGATGCTCTTATAGGTTTTCTTGTTGTTATCATACATGCCTGAAGTCTCCACTCCTCGAACGGTGTAAACCACGCCATCCACAGCCACGCTATTGCCTGGGGCGTATTGTGCAATGGCTTCACGCAAAGAGTAAGATGGATTGGATGAGGTCATCGGAGTGAAGAAATCCTTCTTGCCTCCGCTATTCAAATCGAGGGTCATCACATTTACGGGCATATTGGCATTGGGCGTGAATCGGCTGGTTGCCCAGAAATTGAGCAAACGCTTATACAGAACCTCGATGTATTGCATCTTCAGCCTGATACGGAACTTGTCGCTGATAGGCCCACTGCCTGAGAAGGCGGTTTTGTAATCAACAAGCCTATTGTACAGCTCCGAGTAACAACGGTTGTTAACATCCTGTGCGTTCCGCACCACTTGGGTGAGTTGCCCATCATATATAGTGCCTTTTAGCAGGCTCTCCAAATCTTTGCGGACTTCCTTGTCAAGAGGTTTCGAGCACATCTGGTTGAAACGCTCGTACATGGTCCCTTTGGGGTCGCCGAGCAAGTCATCTGGATCCGCTTCGTTAGGCCCATTCAAGATAATAATCTTTCCGTTACTCACCCTCACCTCAAATGGTGTATAGTAGTCGGCCACTTTCTGCGTCAGTCGACCACCATTCGCTCCCTCTGTGAACACACCAAAGGCTCGTACAAGGAATGAATTGATGTGTCTTTGTATCACCTGTGGGCTTTTCAGGTCAACCGTAGGCACACGTACTGGTCGGCTAATGATCTTCTCTATCGGATTACTAAGCGTCCTGAGTCCTATTAGGTCCGAGCCGCAAAGGGTGATACAGGCACTGCGCACCTTGTTGTTACGTCCACTACGTCCTGCTCTCTGTTTGTAGTTGGCTGGATGCGGTGGAACGCTTGACAGCATCACCACTTCCAGATTACCAAGGTCAACACCCATCTCCATAGTGGTCGAGCAGGCCAGAATGTTAATGGTGTGGTCTTTAAACCTATTTTGCAAGCTGCGTGCTACGCTCTTGTCAACCTGAGCTGTGTGCTCTTGTTGCACGAATAGATTGGGGAACAAGTGAATGTCCTCCAAACGGTCTGAGAACACACCATCCGTGCCCCAAATGTGGTTTTTCCAAAGCAATGACCTATAGTTCTCTGCCCATTCATCAATGCGTTTCTTGTCGCATTCTTCCCCTGAACCTACATAATAAGGGAAAGCCTCCCATTGCTCATGCAGAGTCTCGTTCAGCTCAACTGGTGTGCTGCCTTCCAGATAGGGCGAAAAACGCTTGAAGTTGTTCCCGATGGGACGTAGGCAGATGGCATGGTTGCCAACATCTGCCTTGGTGTCGCAAAGATAAACGTCGTCATATAGTTTGAAGCAAAGGTCGAAAAGGTTGAAACGAGGTGCATTGTCCTTCTCAGGAACAAAGTTTCCTGTGTCGTCCAACCGTTCACCCACAGGAAGAATCTTGTATTCATTACCCGTCAAGGTGTCCCACAGCGCATCTATCACAGCCGAAATCTCATGGAAATAGCGATGTTGAGCATCATTGAGCGTCAACGAAGGATCGTCTCTGGCTATCAAAGCACAAAGATATCTGACCACACGTGCTTGTGACACTTTGCCTTCTTCAAGTATAGGTTTGTTGAACGGGCGGCGGCGTGGTTTCTCTGTCGCAAAGCGTGTGGTGGAGAAGATGTCTATCTTATTGTTGCCGGGCAACCTGAGATAGAAGGATTGGTTGCTTCTGACGGTGTAGTCCAAATACACCTGCATTAGATTTCTCCAATCCTCTTCCGTGATGCGGTTGGCAGGATTGTCCAATATCTTGTTGAAGTCCTCAATTGCCTGTGGCAGTTTCACCTTCTGCAACTGCGGATAACAGGTCTCAAACAAACCAAAGTTTTCTGGCGATGCCGCCGATGCTGGACGATGTGCTAAGTACATCACCATGATGCTTTGCACATACCTGTCGATGATTTCCTCCGAGGGTAGTCCATCCTCAACCTCGTCACTGTCACCTGAGCGTTTCACGAATAAGGAGCAAAATACAGGGCAGTATTTATCGGCTTTGATCAATTCTGTAATCTCGCCCCATGTCATATAGTTGCATGACATTTCATCAAGCTGCGCCTGTACCACCTTTGGATCTGGCGATTGAAGCCTGGTCATCATCGGTGCATATTTCACCATCTCTATCGGATTGGCCTGTACCGCAGCCATAATCTGCGCCATGGCTGCCTCTTTGGTCATGCCGTTGGCCTTCCTCTTGCACAATTCATGGTATATGGTGCTGTAAAGCCACATACGTTCCTGCTCCAGATTCTGCTTCAGCGTGGCCTTGGCTGCCGCCTGTCGGCTGTCAACGAAGCTAATGTATTGCTGGCCTTTATGCAACACAATGCCATTGCCAGCCGATTTGCCTTCCTCCAATTGGTCGAGGATGCTGGGAGCCAACATACGCGAAATGAAATCCGCAGACAAACGGAATTTCTGCAATCGGTTGTCTTCCATATTGCCGTTGGCATCGCCTTCCAATTGCTTCTCCGTGTCGTTTTTCTTCGTTTGTTTGGTGTTGCAGTAGGGGCAACAGCACTGCGTGTTGCCAACCAAGTGCCATCCTGCTTCTCGCTCTGCTTCGGCAGGTGTCAAAGGCTGAAGCTTGGCTCCTGGCAACACTCTGAATTGCACATTGTTGTCGCCTTTCGCGTTTCTCTTGTTGCTTAAGCCGAAGATGGCATATTTCTTTGTCGTGGTGTCATCGTCCGATTCAACCAAGTCAAACATGTCGCTGTCATCCGGCGATAGGGCTTCGTAGGTCCAATTCTCCGTGTCAACCATCGCAAGTGAGACATACTCGCCACAATGCTTACAGCGGCTCAGCTCCAACAATGGATATTCTGTTTCAATATCTGTGGCAAGTGTTTCTTCAACGGCCCTGCCAATGGTGTTTTCCGTATAGATTCTAAAAGAGCCATCGGCAAATTCATTCAGACGCACAAAGAGGCCGTTGTTCGGCACACGATAGAAGTAGTGCACCTTCAGCTTCATGTCGGGAACACTCCCTCCAGCAGCTTTATAGCGGACTTCTTCCCGTTGGCACATTTCATCAAGCATCAGAAGCTTTTCTGCGATGCTTTCGTTGCCTGGATATAGCTCGTTAAGGGCAACGTAGTCCTTTGCGAAAATAGTTTTCCAACGTGCTTCGTCTTCACCATGCGGGATTTCCTTCTCGCCAATGCGTTCACCATTGATGGCCTCAATCTGGTCTATTCTGACACCTGTGATGCCAGCGATGAACTCTTTCAGTTCTTTTTCATCCTTAGCTTTGTCCTCGCCGTTTCCAAAGGTGGCCGATGAGGTGGCAAAGCGCACATCTTTGGCATCCACATTGAAGGCCAGCAGCACCCTCCTCAGCAACATGGCCAGCTCAGCGGCACCTGCTCCCGTATAGCTGTGGGTCTCGTCGATGACCACCCAACGGAGGCTGTGCTTACTAGCACTAATCAGATGCGCATCCGAACCGCGAAGCAGGATATACTCCAGCATAGTCGGGTTGGTGAGTACAATGTTAGGCGGGGTCTCACGCACGGCTTTACGGGTGTAAACCATGTGCTTATACTTCGGGTTCACCAGCTTGTAAAATCCTTTTTCGTTAGGATTGGGTCTATCATAGATGTATTTGCCCCCCGTGATTTGCTCGATGCGAGCGCGTAGCTTCTCCGCATCATCGCTCATATCAGTAGCTTTCGGCTCAATCTCTGGAAGGTCGCCGTTATACACCGTGTAAGTGAGATTCACTCCCGACGTTTGTTCCACGATGTTAAGAAGATCCTCCAAGCGTTCCTTCTGGTCTTCCATCAGGGCGTTGAGCGGATAGAGGAACAATGCCTGAATTTCTCCTGGCAATGCATTGCGGCTAAGGTCATGCACAAGAGGCATCATGAAGCACTCGGTCTTACCTGAGCCGGTTCCCGTAGTCACCACAATGGATTTAGGCTTGCCGTCTTCAGTACGCTGATTCAGCAAGGCATCCCACGACTTCCGCTGGTGCTCGTATGGGGCGTAGGGAGCTTTCCATAAGCTGCCCACCAATGCTTTTGCCGCTTCTTCCTGCGCTTTCGCTACAGGAATGTAGGAGTTCATGCATTGCACTACAGGCGCGGCGTTCTTGGGCGCAAACAAATCGCCTATCACCGATTTCATTTGCCTGATGTGTGCGCGTTGGCTTTCATTGGCAGCATCGCCACACCACATGGCCACCAGTGCTCTTTCCACTGCTGTACGGTTGTTTTTGTATAGCTCAGAGAAATTCATATCGTTGATTTTATTTGTTATCAAAAGAGATTTTGCCAGTCAAAGCCAAACTCTTCTCCTAATCGAAGAAGCCCTTGCTTGTCTTTTTCGCTTAGCTCGCCACCCCTGGCTTCAAGTAGCGGCTCATAGAGTTCCTTCTTGGTGTCGCGCATTTCCATCAGCGGCTTCATCAAGAAGAAGTACGTTTCTGTATCATTGGCCACCTCGAAGCATCTGAGGATGGACACATCCACGTCGTCAAAGCCCCATGGGTCATCATCCGCTTGGATGGGATAGTTGCAGGTTAAGTCCTTGTTCTTGCTCAGATTCTGGAAGATGATTCCGAAGTCGATGGTTTCTGTGGAGGAGACCACCTTCGGTTCCTGTTCTTTGTCGTAGTTCCAAGCGAGGGCTTCTTCTCCTTCCCAGTGCGGCTCTTTCTTGCTTCTACCGAAGCAAACCAACAGACTGTCTGGTGCCATTTCATCAAGCAACTTGCCAAGATACTTCGTGTCTGCATCCCAAGCGGCAAGCGCGGCCATGCCAGCACTCGGATTCTGGGCCACATTGATGTATGCGTCTGTATAGATGTTGTCCAGATGCTTGCACTCGTAAGCCTGATAGCCCCGTCTGTTGAAATCGTTCAGTTGCACACGTTGTTTGAAGATATAGGGCAGTTCAAGCTTCTCATCGTCTTGCAGATAGTCGATGATCTTGCCATCAAGCAACACTTCCTTGATGAGCGTCGGTCTGTAAACGTCCACTTCGCAATAGAGGTCGCCACCGCCATACCTGATAGGCAGGGTCGGTGCAAGTGATTCGCCGTCCATAGGTATTGCATCGCGATAAATAACATCTTCATCGAAAATGTTCTTATACCTGACGCAACACGACTCGTAGTCGCGCATGATGGGTGTTTCACTGGCAAGTCGTGGCAGATAGGCCACTGCAATAATGTACGGCTTTCCTTTTATGGTCACGCGCAGCGTCACCTTGCCATAGTCTGGTTTATCATTTTCGGTCCAAGGGGTATATCTACCGCTCCGTTGCTTGTATTCTATTAACTCTGCTTCGGTATCTTCCTCGGGCTGTGCATTCTTGATGTCATCCTTGGTGGCGAAATGTCGCACAATGATGTCATCCAGCCCAAAAATCAGTGGCAGATTCTCAACGTCCAACACATTGCTGATGTCTGGATCGTCAATATAGTAACGCCTAATCTTGCCGCCATCCACATAGTGAATGGTGTCCGTGTAGAGCTTTGTGGTCACCTGGTCATAACCGATGCGGTTAAACAGGGTGAATTCTTTGCCCTTGTCGTCAAAGAAGGTCACTGAGTCGTAAATGTAAACCCAATTCCATTCTTCACTGAAGCCAAAGGCTTGGTCATAAAAGCTCTTGTGAAACACTTCATGATTGATCTCATCCTTCACACGGCAGCGGTTCGAAAACAGCAAGGCTGTCTGCTGCTGGGTGTTTTGCGTCGATGTCCACGTTTCGCCATAGTCTTCTTCACGCCACAGCTGAATATACTCCGTGGCTTCCTGTGTCTGGGCAATATACTCGTTGCCCTCATCGTCCTTCACCACCATTTCAATCTTGTCGAAATGGCTCACGGGGATATGTTTGACTTGTGCGCCTCGCTCCACGCCAAATGCCACAAAGTCGTCCAAGCTATGGTTGACGTATGTGATGAGCGGCTTCTCCATGGTCGAAGGCTCAACCACTTCGTTCCCGTTCTTGAACCTGATATACACATACAGATGTTCCTTGCTCTCAGGATTGGGCACACCCCACAGATGCACCCTGTCAAACCGCAAGTATTGGTGTAATCCGCCGCAAACTTCCTCGGGCTTCAGCCACACATTAAGTCTGCGTTGCATATAGTTGAAGTCGGGCGAGAATGTAACCACCCACTCAAAGCGGAACTTCACCCTAAGTATCTCATCATTGGCGGCTTTGATGGTGGCCACAAAGCGGTTTACATCCGATAGCTTGTCTTCCAGATCGTCCTTATGGAACGGCATCGCTCCATTCAGGATCTCCTTCATGTATTCGTATAGGGAATGCTTTCGCTTGATGCTCTCGCGAAAAGCAGCAGCTCTCGATGCATCTTCGAGGTTTTCCAGCGTGTATTCTTCACCGTGATAGATGCGGCACAGGCCTTTCAAGAACCTCATGCCGTCGTTTCTGTGCAGTTCGTGTTGTATGGCCAAGCCACCCAACACATAGATAGAATACAGCCAGCGTTTATTGCCGCTCTCATCTTTATACAGGTAGTTCTGTTGGCTAATGCCGCTATTCGTCCAGAGCGTTTCAAGGTCAAGGCCATCAATAAGTCCATTCTTGTTTCCGCTCTGGTAGCGCCTTTTGTACCATTCGGCCACGTACACAATAGTGACTATGGCATTTTCAGGCTTTGCCAAGGCATTTTTGCCGTTTTCAGCCGCAATAGCTTTCAGGCAGGCTTCAAGCTTGTTGAAATCTACCTCCGACAGCTGCAGCCGCCACACGTAGGGCTGGCTGATGTCCATCGTTGCTATCTTGTCGCGAAGCGACTGGCTCAGCCTTCCTTCCATACCTTGATTTCTCGTTTTTCTCCTTTGTAGGCTTCGCGCAGCTCAGTGAGAGTCAGCGGGCCGTCTTTGCCATGGTGTATCATCGAATGGCAATTGCTGCAGAGCGGCACGAGGTTTTCTAAAAAGTTGTCAGGACGGCTATCATCGTAGGTCGAAATCATCTTCAAGTGATGTACCTCGATGAAGTTACCGCCCAGATCTTCGCCGTAAAGCTCAGCGAAGTTCATGCCACAGCACTGGCACTGGTAGCCGTATTTATCAATGCAAGCCTGCCGCAGTGCAGGATTACGGTGTGCCTGTTCAAACTCCACATGCCTTTTCTCGCCCTCAGTCAATGCTCTTTCTTTCGGCTTCGATGAAGCGGAGGATTTTTCTGTCGTTCTCTGTGTGCTCGTTCTGCCTTCAACATTGATTCGTTGTGTACTCAGCTGCCTGAAGGCCTTCGATTCCAAAAAACGCGAGTAAGTTCTCAAATGGACTGAGTATTGCAACCCTGCAGATTCATCCTCAACCCTCATCGCAGCATCGATAGCAATCCTGTTACGCACACGATCGTAGAAGTTGTGGTCGGTCTGCTCGTAGATGCTACCAAAGCCACTATCCACATGCCTACGAATGAAGTCGGCCATCTTAGTTTCTGTAAAGCTGGCAAATGTTTCTGCATCAGGCTTATGCTTCAGATATTCTTCTACATAGGCCTTGCGAATAGCATCAAAAAGTAGCTTATTATTCATAAAAGACTTCCTAGTGGTATTTAAAGGTTTATGATACTACTTTCGTTTCTTTGTTGAAGATTCTTGAGAACAAATTGTTCAATTTCTCGTGGAACTTCATATTTAGTAAATAAATGATGCTCAATTTCTTCTATAGATTTTGACCACCACTCTTCTTTGTAATCCTGAATAGGAACAGCCTTAAATGAATCCAGAGAAGCATGACGTCCAGACTTGTTGGCATAGAGCAATGCACGAGCAAATCTAGTCATCAAGTATTTGGCATGGCATATAGCTTCTTCCTTTTTCTTGAAACACCCAGTAACATTGTATGTCTGTGTACATATTTCTTGCGGTCCAGCAATAATTATGTTGCTATATGAACCACCTAAGCCACTCTTCTCATCCATATTTCCCCATGCGTTAGGAAAAAAGATTTTATAGCAACTAATCGTTTCTAAAAGCTTTTTCTCAACTTTATTCGGTAACTTATATGATTTACGTATATACCTAATCACACGAGTTGCTCTACCTGTAATTCCATAAACTCTTATATCATCATCATAAAGGGGCTGCTCATCAACAATTGGCTCTAAATTATATTTTTCAGGCTTTGAGAAAACATCTGAATCCAAACCATATGGAGAACGATGAGAAACGATTTCCTTCATGCTCTTAAAACCTTTTTTATTTTCGACAATTTCAGCTAGTTGTCGGATTTCTATTGGCTTTTCAGCCTTGTCTTGCTCCCATTCTAAATGAACTTCGATAGGATCTTTACCATCAGTGAATATTATTTGATTGCCATCAAGGCCATTGTCAAATCCTTTCCTCCACAAAATAATGTTGGTCTCAAAAGCGCCAGCAATTCCTTTAAAGATATCATGCATGTTGTTAATAAAAACAATTTGCTTGTCTTCTTTAATCTCTGGAGTGTTCATTCTGGATAGCCCCTTGGCAGTTGGAGCACATGGTTTCTGCCAACCTGTTGGGAAAATCATAGATACAATTTCACCTAACTTAATAGATGCCAAATAAAACAACGGATAGAATTGCACTTGGCTATTACCCTGATACGGAGGGTTTCCAACAACAGCATTGAATTTCATTTCTTTTTTACTTGTATTGCCTTTCCAAAACCTTTCTGTTTTTAGTTCAGTTATTAAAGAATCTTGGTCAGTTGTTGCTTTAGTAATTAGTTTTTCTGCTTTAATGTTTGTTCTTTTATCTATCTGACGGAATCCTAAAAGAGTCCTGCGTGTAATACCCACAGCCATAGGCGTGTTGCAAATCACAAAAAGATTATTGCAAATAACATCATCCCAAATGGCTTGTTCTTCTTTTATAGAAAGTTTGTTGACAGGATCTTTAATAAGGTCATCTAAGTCTATGGATTTATCCAACAGACTCCCTTTTTCATCTGGATGAGTTTTGTCATACTTTGCATAATAGGTCAGAAGATAACGATACATGGAATATGCCACATAAAGAGGATATAATCCTGTCTTTGAATTGATTTCCAAAACATGATTAGCCAATCCTTTGCCTTCATCTATTTTAGCAAAAACATCTTCCGTAACTTCACCTTGATTGACAAAACGAGGTTTTTTTATCTGACCATCTTTATCATCAAAGGTTTCATCATAAAAGCACCACCCTCCTAAAGTGCTACTCAAATGAATATTCACAACACGCCAAGGAGTCAATACGGTTTCTTTGTCGGGATTATGAAAAAAAGAGAATATTTCAGTGATCTGCTTAATACGCTCCTCAACGTGCATAAAGTCAGCCTCACGGGTCAATGCACGGTATCTCTTGCCAGCTTCTTCAAATCGCGTGGCATTGAAACACTTACGGATATTGTTGAAATCTTTCTTGGTAATGCCCTTCGGCATAAACTCAACCCATGATTCATCAGAGATTTTACTGGTAAAATTATCAACTGTGATATCTTCCTGGGTATCTCCGGCATCGGCCCCACCATACATCAATAGAGGGATGCGCAAAGCAATGCCTCGGATGTTGGTAATACGCTTCCTAAACTCATCGCGGTCCTCTCTAGCCTTTTGGCGACGAGCGGCCTTCTCAGCCTCTTCGCGAAGCCATTTTTCACGCTCTTCGGCACTTGTCGATTCCCACCATTTAATGAAAGCCTCTTCTTTTTTCAGCTTTTCCGCCGCTTTCTTTTGGGCCTCAGCCATCTTCTCAGCAATCTTCGCCTCCCATGCAGCACGCTGCTCTGGTGTCATGTGGCTCAGGTCTACTGTCTCTTTCGCTTCCTTGCGCGTCTCATCCGGAGCCTGGCCGCCATTCATGCCAATGTGATTGATGATATCAGGATCGAGATTATTGAGTTCTTGCATATTGTACAAACAGGAATCATCAAATCCCTTACGCACCAATCGGTCGATGAAGACATTTTCCAACTGTTTATAAATATCATTGACGTTAAGAGGCGACATCGCGCCACCTTCCATCGAAATAACAGGACAAAGCTTCACAAACTCTTGCACCGTTTCTTTGTCGCGCATTTCTTGCGTCTTCTCCTCATCCCCCTCTTCCTTCTTAGCATCTTCCTTCTTCGTTAAAGAAGAGAACTTGGCAGTTTCGGCCACAACCTTCAAGGTACGGTCAGGCGAAAAGTCGAACACGTAGCAAGAGGTCTTCATCTTGCCGTCAGGTGTCTTGTAAGGCGACTGCACCCTAAAGATAGTCTGCATATACGTGGCTGCGCGGTCACCGCCCTTTAGATAAAACACCGCCGACCAAGGCTCAACTGTAACACCCGTTGTCAATCTGCCACATGAAAGGGTGATAGTGGAAGTTTGTTCTGGCAATTCACCTATGGCGTTCTTTACAACATCGAGAGCGGTCTCTTCTTCCTCATCGGTTTCGACCTCACCAGCCACATTGATAACTTTAAAACGTTTGAAAACGCGATGCTCATCAAGCAAGGTCTTAAGCGCTTTGGCTTCTTTCACTCCTGATACCACCCAGAAAGTATGGCGGAACAACTTGCGATACTCATCAATAGAGAAGGGAAAATTGTTTTTCGTATCTTTGGTGCACAACAAATCAAGGAATTTCTTCACCTCTACTTCATGAACAAATCGCCCTTTGGCCCCCTCTGGCATATATTGACCTGGTTCATTTTGGGGATTATCGGCCTTGGGGTTGCCCGTCCAAGTACGGAAGAATTCGGTAAAATTGAATACCCCATCCTGCTCTAACACCTGATCGAGATTCTTTCGGATATCATAGGTGAAGATATTCATCTTGGGCAAGTCGGCGTATGGGTTTTTCTCATCTGGATGGTCTATCTCCCATTGTTGTTTGGCCTGCTGTTCCGAAATATAGTCCCAAGTGAAAATTTCATCTGCTCCGAAATCCTCATACAGGTTGAAAGGTGTACCCGAGAGGTGGAGCATCTTGGTCTTTTTTTTCTTCAGGAAGTCTTTGATGACACACTCACCCAAAGCGGTTCGGGTGCCTTCATGCGCCTCGTCGATAACCACCAAGTCCCAGTCGGTTTTCATGATGTCTGCCTTTAGTTTCTCGTTTTCGTTGCTCGGCGTGTCGTCTTCCTTTGTGCCATGCTTGGCCTGTGTCTTAGCATTCACCAGTTCCGACAAACGCAGGTACTGCATCGAGACGAAGAATACATAGTGGTTACCATCTTTCTTTACATACTTCTCCAAGTCATAGTAATTACCCAAACCATCAGTTTCCGAACGGGTTCCATAGCTATACTTGGCACTGATGTCAGTGTTGCCCTCTATTTTTGCGCCAAACACCTGTTTGGAAGCATCGAGCCAGCTTTTGCTAACAACAGGACGATGCGTCACAATCAGCGTCCGCTTCACATCCATTTCACGAGCCAGTTGTAAGGCACAGATGGTTTTTCCAAAACGCATCTTGGCATTCCAAAGGAACTGCCTATAATCTGGCCGAACAGTGTACACATAATCTGGCTTTCGTCCGCTTCTGTCACAAAACCGCTCTTTGGCGCGGTCAATGGCATTTCTCTGTTCGGGACGTAACTTAATCAAGTCAGCGTCAAACATTACGGTTTGAGTGTCGGTCTTAATCTCTTCAAGGGTAGTGTAGGTTGCCATAGTTCTATATTTGCGTATGTACCAACGATTCAAAGGTTTGTGTTGGAGCGCTTTGGTCATGGAAGTCCCGCGAGGTAAGGTTTTCTTTTTTCAGGTTGACACCATGCAAAAAATCCTTGATAATGCAAAAGCGTTCATAAGGTTGTATCTCGTGCTTCTTTTCCTGTCCATCAAAGAAGCTGTCATCATCCAATAGTGAATATTGGTAGGCTAATTCTTCTGACTTTTTCTCTACGTATGGTTCATATCCAGGAATACCAAATTTCAGCCCGTCCATCTGCCACAGATTCCACGAAATGATGTAGGCGGCTCCTGGCATCACGGTTTTCTTCAATTGATTGAATTTCTGCTCGCCAAACGCAGCAATAAAGTGCTCAGCAAACGTGAAAAACAAGGCCTCACGTGCCAACAACAGGTTATCGCCTTGCCACTCATACCCGTAAGTGGAACGCAAGGCCACTTTGCCCCACACAAGCCATTCTTTTGAATCCTTGGCGTTTTCGGTAACAATGCGCAGCTTTCGGTCAAGCAATCCGATACGATACTTCACATTCAAATTATAATCACCCGTGACGGCATCGTATCGGTTGGCAAGGTAGGGAGCCTCCCCGCAGGTGATTTCTAATCGCATGTCGGCCACGTAGTCCTTCCATGTCTTCCCCACAGGGAAAACTATCTTTTCCTCGTTGTCAATCCATTTCTGCAGGTTGTCAGGGTCGGGTCTATTGAAGAGTCCATCGATTCGGCCAAACCATGCCTCGTCGACGAGGTTGTTCTGCGCATTGCAGATCCAGGCAGGCGTAAACACTTCGGCTTTATCCTTAACCCTTTGCGTCTGCTCCTCTTTCGATTTGTCTACACGGGGGCGAATCACCTTGCCCAAAGGACCGGTAATCTGCTCAACTGTGATTTCAGGGCTAATAGACATTTTGGGTGGTAAAATCTTCTGGAAAGCTAGAAAATACTTATCATTGTGGAGATTTTCATTGATATGGTAAAAAAAATGCTTTTTTTGTAGCTCTCAGAACGTGGTGAAATTTGGCAAGAGAGGCCA
>JAEEGL011976346.1_pt1 | contig 29520 bp, 20 predicted proteins | sample 9134231 | NCBI WGS metagenome assembly JAEEGL01 (sample SAMN16246548, study PRJNA631951) | gut metagenome | biome: gut microbiome; feature: rumen; material: fiber-attached | host: Bos | place: Iran: Karaj | collected 2018-10
CCGCCGCAGAAGAACAGCCCGACGGCCGTGATGCCGAGCAGCAGGCCGGCCCAGCCCTTCCGGGAAGCCAGCGCCACGGCGCTGAAGCTGATCAGGCAGGCGGCGAGCAATACCGCGAGCAGCGCGCCTAAAAGGCTCCCGGCCGTCAGCTTAAGCGGAACCAGGCGGGACAGCCCCCAGAGCAGCAGGGCAAACAGAGGCAGCTTGAACAGCAGCGGGTACAGGACCTTGCCGCTTAAGTAATCAGCCGGGCGGATGCCCTCGCTGAAGAGGCGGCAGAGGAGCGAGCGGCTGTTGTCGGCCGTATACAGCGCGGTGAAGAACAGCCCGCTCACGAGAAGGAAGAGGCCCAGCCAGGTGGCGGCGTAGTAGCCTTCCACGGAAAGCCCCGTCCCGTTGTAGGTGCTGACGACGTCCTTGAATGCGGTATCGTAGAAGCCGGTTGCCGCGTTCAGCAGTTCCACGTTGCTCCGGTCCAGAAAATCGCCGTGGACTCCGTCGGAAAGCCCGGCTTCCCGGACGACCTCCTCGCCGGCAAAGACGCCGTACTGCCCGGCGGCGAGCAGCCGCTCGCCCAGATCCGCCACGGAAGCGACGATCTCGGCGGAGGCGGCGGCGCCGTTTGACAGGATGATCTCGCCTTCTCCTTCCCAGCCGTACATGATCTGATCCGTATAGCCCTCCGGCAGGATGATAACGGCGGCGTAGCTGCCGTCCTCCAGACCGGCCAGGGCTTTTTTCCGGCTGACGCGGTCGACGTCCATGAGAGACGCGATATAACTTTGACTGCTGACCAGATTGATGCAGAAGCGGCTCACGAGCCCGCCTTCCTCATCCACCACGGCCACCTGAACCGGCGCGCTTCCCGCGGAAGCGCCGCGCAGCACGGAGAAGCCGGCGAGCGCCAGAGCGGCCGCCAGCAGCACAGTCAAAAGAAGCGCGGGGATGAGCCCGCGCATAAAAAGTTTCAGGTCTCTCTGGAGCATCGGCTTCAAAGTGTTCTCCTTACTTGAGTTCCTGCATGGCGGACTGCGTCAGATCCTGGAAGGCCTTCTGCACGTCCTCGAGCAGGTTTTCGAATTCGTCCACGTCCAGCGTCAGGACGTCCGTATATTTGGAGATATCCGGGAACTTGGCGCCGCCGTCGAAGGTCAGGGTAATGCCCTTCAGGCTGACGCTGTTTTCGTGGCCGTCCTCGGTAAGCGTGAATTTCTGCAGCTCGATCACGGTCTTCTTCCCGCTCTGGGTCATATTGGCCTTCAGCTCGAACGTGTCCGTATACTTGCCGCTGTAGTAGGAATAGCCGGAGTATTCCCCGCTGATCTTCAGGTCTCCTTCTTTCTTGTCCCAGGCGATCTTGACTTTGGCGACCGTTTCGGTATCTTCCTTGACGGTCACGGTGGACTCATAGGCGTTCTTGTCGTTCGTGGTGACCTTGCAGCTGATGGTGAACTTGTCACCGTCGAAGCCTTTCTGAAAGTAGGTGAATTCTTCCGGAGCCTTCGGATCCGGACCGACGGTCACACGGACGGTGGCTTTTTCCTTGTTGATCTTCTCGTCGACCTGCAGCTGCACCAGCTGGCTGCCCTTTAAGTAACCGGTCACGGTGATCGTCGTCTTTTCCAGCTGCTCTTCCAGATCGTCCAGGGAATCCTTCGCGTCGTCCAGTTCATCGTAGAAGGTATCGATAAAGTCGTCGCTCATGTAGAAGAAGTTCCCGAAGGCGCCGTCCTCGTAGAGCTTCTGGATCTTGGTCAGGAAGTTCTTGACGTCCTTGTCCTTGCGCAGGTAGTCGATCATATCGGAGGCGATGCCCTTGATGGCCTTCGCGTCCAGCTCGACCGTGACGGTGGAGGTGCTGATCTCTTTCTCGCCGACGGTGATCTTCTCGCTGCCCTTCGTGATCTCCGCGTTCTTGTTGACGCTGTCAATGAGCTCATCCAGGAAATCCTTGGCGATGGCTTTGCCTTCCTTGGCCAGCTTTTCGATCTGGTCCAGATCCAGTCTCTTTTCACCTGCCAGCGCTTCGAACATGGATTCCGGCATGGCGTATTCGGTGCCTTCCTCCGGATCGAAGATGGAGCCCTTTAAGTTCTTGGCCATGTTTTTCAAGTTGATGCCGTAGTTGGTTTTGGAGAACAGGGCGGTGCTGGAAACGGCCAGATCGTCCTTGGTCAGGACGATGAGAGCGTCCGCGAGGGCGCTGCCGTTCAGCTTGGAATCCAGGGAGAGGGCGGCGCCGTACTCCTTGAAATACAGAGCCAGCTCGGCCTGGGCGTCCAGATCCATGTTGCTGCCGGTGATCAGCGGCACCAGCTCGTCGTTTTTGGACAGGTCCACGGACAGCGTGACGCTGCCGCTCTTGATGACCTGCTGGACCGTTTCGCCAACGCCGGTCGCGGACATGGCCTTCGCGGTCTTTTCAACGCCGGTGACCAGCCTCTTGACCGGCGAGCCGCCGAACAGAGAGCTGACCAGAAGGACGATGGCCGCCAGAACGGCGACGCCGCCGACGATGCCGCCGATCAGCAGGCCCTTGGGGAGCTTTTTCGCCTTCGGGGCGGAGGTGCGGCTGACCTTCAGCAGATCCTCCTCCGACTGCGGCTGCTGGTAGTAGGACGGCTGCTGCGGTGCCATCTGCGGAAGAACCTGCTGCTGATAGACCGGCTGGATATTCGGCTGCCGGTAATCAGGGGTGGGTTCCTGTGCGGCGCGGGCCGCCTTGGCTTCCGGAGTTAAGGGTTCTCCGGTCACGGGATCAAAATTACTCATTGATTGTCTCCTTCCTCGTTTTCGCAGAAACTGCGATAGACGGCCGCCACGTTTCGGGCGGTTTCATATGGTTCACCGGATGTTCCGGAAAAATGACCGGCTTCGTAAAGCTGCGGGGCCTGGCGCCCCAGGAAAAGGATCCGGTCGAAAAAACCGACGTATTCCAGCGGTTCGTGTCCCGCGTAGAGGATCGTGCAGCCTTTTGCCTTCAGGCGCCGGATCAGCTCACCCAGCTCTTCCTGGTATTTCACGTCCAGGCCGGCGCAGGGTTCGTCGAACAGGATGTTTTCGGGGTCCCCCAGCAGGGCGCAGGCGATGCTGACGCGCTTTTTGCTGCCGCCGGATAGGGCGGACAGCTTTTTCCCCCGGTAGCGGTTCAGGGAGAAGGGAAGCTCCTTCGGGACCGGAGCGTTTTTCAGTCCCGCAAAGAAAAGCAGGTTTTCCTCCACCGTCATATCCTCGAAGAGCGCGGTGCCCTGAGGAATCAGGGCGAGGCTGCCCGTCTTTTCGATGCGCCCGCTGCGGGGCTTCAGGACGCCGCTGACCAGGGAGAGCAGTGTGGATTTCCCGCTGCCGTTAGGCCCCGCCAGGACCAGGCATTCGCCTTCCCCCGCCCGGAAGGACAGCCCCCGAAAGAGCGTCTCCCGTCCGTATGAAAAGGTCAGATCCTGTGCGGCGATCATCTCTCCCTCCCCAAAAATCGAAAATCCGAATAAATTATACACGCTTCTGCGGAAAATGCAAGAAAAATCGAAGCTCCGCCCCACCCGGGGCTGCCCGGCCCGGCTGCCGGAAGCTCTTTTCGGGCTTTTATTGACACGGAGCCGGTCGCTTGGTAAAATACCGGGGACAGAAGCAAAAAGGAGGTACAGTCCTGATGAAAGGCTTATTGATAAGAGTGACGGGCGTGCTGCTGGCAGTCTGTCTGCTGCTCGGTGCCTGCGGCGTGGATATCCCGACGAAGGAAGCGGATACGCCGGCGGACGTGCCCGGAACGACGGCGCAGCAGACACTTTCTCCGGAGACCCAGGCGCCGGCTCCGTCCGAAACGCAGGACGGCCTGTTTCCCGCCGAGACCACGGCCCCCGAAGAGGATCCCGCGCGGGAAAGCCTCTGGGACAAAAAGATCTCCGGCGAGCAGGTAAGTATTCCGGAGAAGGCTTTTTCCGGCGGAGCGGAGCGATGCAGCGCCATCGCGCCGGACGGAGAAACCTTGCTGATGTCCGGCACCGTGGCGCCTTACCTCTATAACATGCAGACAAAAAAGACGACCAGGCTGGTCCCGGCCGATGCGGCAACGGAAGAATACCTGCGGGAGATGATCCTGACCCGTTATGGGGTAAGCATTAAGGCAACGACGGAGCAGATGGCGGCCATGCAGGAACGGCTGGCCAGGATGAGCGGCGCGGAACTGACGGCGGAGCTTTGCATGAATACCGGACGGATCGCTCCGCTGCGCCAGTATACAGGCAGTTTCTATACCCGGGAAAACTATCTGTTTTTTGTCGATGCCGGATATACGGCTCTGATGCTGATCGACTGCAGCAGCGGACGCTATTACAGCGTTTTTGAAAGATCCATCACGCCTTTGGGAGTTCGGGACGGAAAACTGCTGTATTTCCTGAATCCGAGTCCCGTCTTAAAGCTTCTGGATCTGGAGAGCGGCAATGTGGAAGAGATCGAGATGAAGGATCCTTCGCTCTTCCCGGACGGCGCGCGCCTGCGCGCGGCGTCGTTCCTTCCGGACGGAAGCCTGTGCGCCGTGCTGGCCGATATGAAGCTGGACCCGGAAGGGGGAGAGAACTGCGCGCTCGTCATCCGTTCCTCGGACGGAAAGACCGAGAGCTGGCCGCTCGGCAGGATGCGCTATGCGTGGGAACCGGATACGATCCTGGCAGCCGGAACGGACTGCATTCTGGCGTTCAGCCGGCAGGCAGCGCGTGTCAGTGCCCCTTATCTGATCCGGCGGACGGCGGGAGAGGTGCTGCGGCCCATATCGGGAGAAGACGGCCTGGTACAGCTGCTTTCGGCGGAGGAATATGCCGCCCGCTATCCCGAAAAAGGTGATGCTGCGGTCGGCCTGATTCCGCTGGACAGCCTGTCGGACGATGAGACGTTGCTGCTGCAGAATTCGGCGGCAGTCGGGATCCTGCTTCTGTTCCATCCGTCGGACGGGCAGTCGCAGCGGCTGATCCCGGAACTGGACGGCTTTCCGATGGTCATCTACTTCAGCGGTAATCATTACGACCGCTTTATGGACGGCGGGTATCCGACGGAAAAAGCGTACTATCAGCTGACATTCCGGTAAAACGGAACAAAGGAGACATAAAGAATGGCAAGGAAAAATCTGCTGGTGATCTGCGGCGGACAGAGCGAGGAGCACGATATCTCGCTGCTGTCCGCGGGGACCGTTCTGCGGAACCTGAATCCGGAAAAATATAACGTAAAGATCGTGGGCATCACAAAGACCGGGCGCTGGCTGCTGGTGAGCGGCGTCGGGGCGATCGCGGACGGAAGCTGGGAACTCTCGAAGATCCGGGCCTTCCTGCTGCCGGACGCTTCGGAGAAGGCCCTGCTGATCCGCCGCCCGGACGGACCCGTGGAGCACTGGCCGGTGGACGTGGTGATCCCGGCCCTGCACGGGCGCTACGGCGAGGACGGGACGATCCAGGGGCTTTTCGAGCTGGCGCAGATCCCCTACGTGGGCTGCGGCGTGACGGCCTCCGCGGTCGGCATGGACAAGCTGTACGCGAAGGTGCTGGTGAACGCGATCGGCGTGACGCAGGCGCCCTACGTGGCGTTTGAAAAGAAGGAACTGGAGGACATGGACGCGGCCTGCCGGAAGGCGGAATCCGTCCTGACGTATCCGATGTTCGTCAAGCCCTGCGACGGCGGCTCCTCCCAGGGAGCTTCCCGGGTGCCGGACCGCGCGGCGCTGCCGGCGGCTCTGAAACTGGCGGCCCGCTACGGGACCCGCGTGATGGCGGAGGAGAACATCTTCGGCCGCGAGCTGGAGTGCGCGGTGCTGGATACGCCGGAGGGCCCGAAGGCCAGCGGCGTGGGCGAGATCCTTTCCGCGGCGGAGTTTTACAGCTTTGACGCGAAGTACACGAATCCGGCTTCCAAGACGCTCACGGACCCCGTGCTGCCGGAAGGCAAAAAGGAGGAGATCCGGGACGCAGCGGTCCGCATCTTCAGGACCGTCGGCGCGAAGGGCCTTTCCCGCGTGGACTTCTTCCTGGAAAACGGCACGAACCGCGTGATCTTTAACGAGATCAACACGTTCCCGGGCTTTACCGCCATCAGCATGTACCCGAAGCTCTGGGAGGCGGAGGGCCTTCCTATTCCGAAACTTTTGGACAGGCTCGTGGAGAACGCGCTGGAGAGATAGGAGATGATATAAGTTTCCGGCAAGCAAAAACCGCCCCGAAGGGCGGTTTTCGTTTTCCCGGAAGATCGGATCACGGACAGCTTATTTCGCTTTCGCCTTTTCGGCGGTCTTATTCGCGGCCGCTTTTTTGTTCGGATCCTTTTTGAAGATCCGCTGCAGGAGCTTCTGTTTCTTGGGCGGATCCGGGATCTTGCCGCCGCGCACGGACTTGAGTTCCGCGATGTAGATGCCGCTTAAGGCGACCTTGCATTCCTTTTTCACGGGAATGATCTCGAAAACCTTCTGGTCGGCCATGAGGGACATGATCTGCGGGCCGATCTTGGCTTTGACGATGGGCATCTTGGCGCGCTTGGCGTACCAGGGGATCTGGGCGAGAGCCGCTTCCGGCAGGCCGGATTCGGCGGGCCGCATCAGCTTTTTGTCGATGACCAGGATCGAGACGGTCTGCTTGGCATTCTGGATCTGCTCCTCCGCATCGGCCTGCTTCTTCTGCAGCTTGCGGCCGACGAAATACAGCACGACGAGGACCACGGCGGCGACGCCTAAAATGATACCCAGGATGCCCCAGACGCTGATCAGGGGAAGAAGGGGAAATGCATGCATATGAATTACCTCCGGTTTTTACGGACGGACCTGAGGGTCAGCCGCGAAAAAGTATAGCATTTATTTTTCCCGAACGCAAGCCTTCCGCCTTGCCATTCGGGCGTAAATTTGGTAAGATGATAACACCTTTGAAAAAACAGAAGGGTTTTGTTTGCATGTACGAAATCTACGAAACGAAGGAACGGATCATAGCGGATAACGACGCGGTGGCGGCGCTCGTCCGGGAAAGAATGGACGGGGCCGGCGTGTTTTTCGTGAACGTGATGGCCTCGCCGGGCGCGGGCAAGACCACGCTCTTAAAGCGGACCATCGAGTTCCTGCCGGAGTATAAGATCGGCGTGATGGAGGCGGACGTGGACAGCGACGTGGACGCGGCGACGCTCGCGGCGACCGGCGCGAAGGTCATCCAGCTGCATACCGGGGGCCTCTGCCACATGGACGCGGACATGACCCTGCGGGGCCTCACGCGTTTTGGCACGGAAGGCCTGGACATCGTCTTTCTGGAAAACGTCGGCAACCTGGTCTGCCCGGCGGAATTCGACGTCGGCGCGGACTTGAACGTCATGCTGCTTTCCGTGCCGGAGGGGGACGACAAACCCTTGAAATATCCGCTGATGTTTACGGTCTCGCAGGCGGCGCTCATCAGCAAAATGGACGTGGCGCCGGTCTTTGATTTCGATCTGGACCGCTTTAAGGAGAATATCGCGCCGCTCAACCCGGAGATGACGGTGATCCCGCTCTCGGCCGTGACCGGCGAGGGCTTCGACGCCTGGCTGGCCTATCTGAAAGGGAAGGTGAGCGCGCGATGAAAGTCATTCAGGTGGACCGTTTTATCTCTGACGCCAACGACAAGGACGCGGCGAAGCTGCGGGAGGACTTAAAGGCGAAGGGCGTGCTGTTCCTCAACCTCATGTCTTCGCCCGGTTCGGGCAAGACCACGTTCCTGTCCCGGACGTTACAGGATCTGAAGGATCTGCGGCTGGCCGTGATGGAGGCGGATATCGCTTCGACCGTGGACGCGGAAAGGATCGCGGCGCTGGGCGCCAGGAGCATCCAGGTGCATACCGGCGGTATGTGCCACATGGACGCGGGCATGACCGGCGCGGCGCTGGAAACGCTCGGCACGGACGAACTGGACGTCATTTTCCTGGAAAACGTCGGCAATCTGATCTGCCCGGCCGAGTTCGATACCGGGGCGCACAAAAACGTGATGATCCTGTCCGTCCCGGAAGGGGACGACAAGCCCTTAAAGTATCCGCTGATGTTCCAGCAGAGCGACGTGCTGATCGTGAGCAAGATCGATGCACTGCCGTACTTTAATTTCGACCTGGATAAGTGCCGGGAGCGGGCGCTGCGGCTTAATCCGGACATCAGGATCTTCCCCGTCTCCGCCAAGACCGGCGAAGGGATGGAAGAGTGGGAGAACTGGCTGAGGGAAGCGCGTGAAAAGAACACCTCATCCGTCACGGCTGCGCCGTGACACCTTCCCCTCAAGGGGAAGGCGAGAATATTGGACATATAATTTACTCATAAAGGAAGGAACGATGGCATGAAGGAACAGAAAAACCGCATGTTCAACGACGTGGACCGCGCCAATCTGCCGGAATACGTCTGTGAGGACAAGGAAAAAGAGAAGATCATCCTGAAGCTCGGCACCATGATCACCGACCGCTATCTGGTGAAGTATACGCACACCATGAAGACGGACGACCCTGAGTTCTGGGCCTTAAACGAGGTCCTGACCAAGGAGGAGGCGCGCTTCCTGCTGAACTTCAGGAAGACCCGCGTCCCCTACGACGTCCCGCAGCTCGCCAAGATGAACAACATGAGCGAAGAGGACACCGAAAAGATGTGCCGGCACCTCTGCTGGGTCGGTGTGCTGGAGATGAACCGCGAGAACGAGGACCATCACCGCCAGTACAACGTCCCCATCTTCGTGCCCGGCTCCGCCGAATTCATGATGATGAACGACGAGCTGACCGCCCAGCATCCGAATCTGGCCACCTTCTTCAACCTGATGACCCAGATGCCGCTGGAAGGCGTCACCCCGATGATCCCGCCGGGAGGCGCCGGCGTCGGCATGCACGTCATCCCCGTAGAGAAGGCCATCGAGAAGGAAAACCAGACGCTGGACATCGAGCACATCTCGCACTGGTTAAGCAAGTACGATAAGTACTCCGTCGGGCAGTGCACCTGCCGCAAGCAGCAGGCCATGCGCGGCGAGGGCTCCGGCCAGATCAACGGCGAATTCTGCGTGGGCGTCGGCGACATGGCCGAGTACTGCGTCGAAAAGGGCATGGGCCGCTACCTCACCTACGACGAGGTCATCGAGCTTTTGGAGCGCGCCGAGCGCCACGGCTTCGTGCACCAGATCACCAACATCGACGGCGAAAACAAGATCGTCGCCATCTGCAACTGCGCGGCCGGCGTCTGCAACGCCATCCGCACCTCGCAGCTGTACAACACCCCGAACATGTCCGCCTCCGCCTACCGCGCGCACGTCGACAAGACCAAGTGCGTGGCCTGCGGCAAGTGCGTGGAGGTCTGCCCGGTCGGCGCCGCCAAGCTCGGCCAGAAACTCTGCACCACGCACGGCGAGATCAAATATCCGAAGACCGAGCTGCCCGACGCGCAGAAGTGGACCGCCGACAACTGGAACGTCCACTACCGCGAGGACGCCAAGATCAACTGTTACGACACCGGCACCTCGCCCTGCAAGACCGCCTGCCCCGCGCATATCGCGATCCAGGGCTATATCAGGATGGCGAAGGAAGGCCGCTATTTGGACGCCCTGAAGCTCATCAAGCAGGACAACCCCCTGCCCGCGGTCTGCGGCGCCATCTGCAACCGCCGCTGCGAGGACGCCTGCACGCGCGGCACCGTCGACCAGCCCGTGGCCATCGACGAGATCAAGAAATTCGTCGCGTCGCTGGAACTCAAAGCCGATCAGCGCTTCGTTCCGCTCTGCGAGAACGACGAAGGCAAGATGTGGGGGCCCGAATACAAGATGGCCGTCATCGGCTCCGGCCCCGCGGGTCTGTCCTGCGCCTACTATCTGCGCACGATGGGCTACGACGTCACCGTGTTTGAAAAAGAGCAGCAGATCGGCGGCATGCTGACCTACGGCATCCCGAATTTCCGCCTGGAAAAAGACGTTTTGAACGCCGAGCTCGAAGTGCTGCGCCTGATGGGCGTGGAGTTTAAGACCGGCGTGAACGTCGGCCAGGACGTCACGATCCCCGAACTCAGAGAGCAGGGCTACAAGGCCTTCTATATCGCCATCGGCCTGCAGGGCGGCCGCAAGGTCGGCGTGCCCGGCGAGGACGTCGAAGGCGTGGAGAGCGGCATCGGCTTCCTGCGCCGTCTGCAGGACGATAATTCCGTCCGTTTGGGCGGCGACGTGATCGTCGTCGGCGGCGGCAACGTAGCCGTGGACGTCGCCCGCAGCGCGGTCCGCGCCACGAACGGCAAGGTCACCATGCTCTGCCTGGAGAGCGAGACGGAAATGCCTGCCGCGAAGGACGAGGTCGCCGAAGCGAGAGCCGAAGGCATCGAAGTCATGAACGGCTGGGGCCCGAAGGAATTCATCAGCGAAAACGGTCACGTCACCGCGGTCGTCTTCAAGCGCTGCACGAGCGTCTTCGACGCGGAGCACCGCTTCAATCCGACCTATGACGAGAACGATACGATCACGATCCCCTGCGCGAACGTGCTGGAAGCCATCGGCCAGTCCGCCGTCTGGGGCGATCTGTTAAAGGATACGAAGGCCGAGATCCGGCGCGGCGGCACCGTCATCGCGGATCCCGTCACCTTCCAGACCGGCGAGCCGGATATCTTCGCCGGCGGCGACATCGAGCACGGCGCCCGCTTCGCCATCGACGCCATCGCGTCCGGCAAGAAGGCCTGCGAATCCATGCACCGCTTCGTGCATCCGGGCCAGTCGCTCACCATCGGCCGCGACTTAAGAGAATTTATCGAGCTGGATAAGAACGACATCCTGCTGGATCCTCACTCCTTCGACCTGTCCGGCCGCAACGTACCGGGCCATAAGGATATCAACCCGGTCACGACCTTCAGCGACACCCGCCTGCCGTTCACCGAAGAGCAGGTGAAGAAGGAAGCCGCCCGCTGCATCGGCTGCGGCGCCACGACCGTGGACGAAAACCGCTGCATCGGCTGCGGCCTGTGCACGACCCGCTGCGAATTCGACGCGATCAAACTGGAGCGCGACCATCCGGAAGCCTCCAAGATGGTCCGCTGCGAGGATAAGATGGGGGTCGTCGCCGCGTATGCTGCGAAGCGCACCGCCAAGATCCTGGTCAACAAAAAGAAGAAATAAGCGCCGGGCGCGCCCGGAAGAAAAAAATTCTGAAGCGCCGCGAGCCCGACAATACTTTTCGAAGACCCTTGGAACGTGGTCTGAGAAAAGTTTTGGTCGGGGCGCGGCGCAACAAAGAGTAGTTGAACGGCAGGAAGCAGTCATGCATGAAATGGGGATCGTGCTGCATCTGGCAAAAACGCTGGACGAGACAGCCGAAGAAGAAAACTTAACGAAGATCGGCTCCGTGACCCTGCAGGTCGGGGAAGTCTCCGGCATCATGACGGACCTCTTCACCGACTGCTGGAACTATTTCCGCGGCCGCCACAAAGCCCTCACCGAATGCGAGCTCATTCTCGAGACCATCCCCGCCGTCACTTACTGCGAAGGCTGCGGAAAAACCTATCCCACCGTCCCGCAGGGGCGGCAGTGTCCCCACTGCGGCAGCTGGGAAACCTGGCTGAAGCAGGGCAACGAATGCATCATCAAAGAAATCGAGGCGGAATAAAGAACCATGCTCCACAACCTCTATATCACCTTCTCGGTCGTCTTTCCGTTCATGGTCTACCTGGCGCTCGGCATGCTCCTGCGCCGGACGGGCGTTCTGGACGAGCACAGCTCGCTCAAGATGAACCGCTTCGTCGCCCTGATCCTCTTCCCTGTCAATCTTTTCAACGCCATCTATAAAGGCGACCTCGCCTCCATGGTCCGCCAGCCGATCGTACCGTACGTGGTGATCGGCATTTTTTGTTCCATCAGCTTTCTGATGCTGGTGGTTCCGCGCCTGGAAAAGGACCCGGCCAGACAGGGCGCCATGGTCCACTGCGGCTTCCGCACCAACGCCACGCTTTTCGCGCTGGCGGTCTCCGAGGGCGTCTTCGGCGAGGACGTGCCGGAGGTCACCGTGATGCTGGTGCTGGCGGCCGTCGTCAACAACATCGTCTCCGTCCCGGTGCTGGAGCACTATCAGCAGAAGGTCCTGGCTGCGCGGGGAGAAGAGGCGGCCAAGAAGACCTCCCTCGGCGCCCTCCTTCTGGGCTGGCTCAAGAACCCGCTGCTGATCGGCGTCATGCTGGGGATCGTCTGGAACCTGATCGGCATTCCGATGCCGGAGCCCTGCGCCGTGACCATTCAGAACGTTTCGGCCTGCGCCATTCCCATCGCCTTCATCATGCTGGGGGCCCGCCTGGACGTAAAGCACTTAAAGAACAACAGCAGAAACGTGCTGCAGGTCACGGCGTACAAGCTGATCCTGCTGCCGGCCGTGGCGTTCATCTACCCGATCCTTGCGGGCTGGACCGCCCAGAACCTGGTCGCCATGCTGGTCGCCTTCGGCACGCCGACGGCCATCATCACCTACGTGACCACCGGCGCCGCCGACTGCGACGGCGAGATGGCCGGCGAGATCGTTTCCGTCTCCACGCTTGTCTCCATGCTCACCATTTTCCTCTGGCTTTTCGGCCTGAAACAAGCCGGGCTGATATGAGTTCTGCACAGATGTGCAGAAATGGGACAAGAAGCCGCTAAAGCGGCAAAATTATCCAAAAAAAATGAGGCCGGAACAGTCGGAAATGCTTGACAAAAAAACGGCTTTGGAATAAGATTAGCTTTGTATTGTTTCATTTCGGTTTAATTATTGAAAGATTTTTTCACAGAAGACTTTCCTTTATTTGGAAAGCAGAGGTGCCAATGAACGCCATCAGCGAACTGCTCAAGAATTACGAGATTCCCCCCGTGGCGAAGGTCCGCCAGACCTTCAACAACGACGAACTGGATAACGTGGAAGAGCGCCTGCTTGCAGGACTCGAAGAAAAATGCGCCCCGATCAAGCCCGGGGACCGCATTGCGATCACCTGCGGCAGCCGCGGGATCGACAAATACGCGCTGATCATTAAAACCGTCGCGGATTTCGTCAAATCCAAGGGCGGCCAGCCCATCCTGATCCCGGCCATGGGCAGCCACGGCGGCGCCACCGCCGAAGGCCAGAGAGAGGTCCTGCGCCGCTACGGCATCAGCGAGGAGACCATCGGCGCGCCGGTCCTGGCGACCATGGAAGTCAACCAGATCGGCACCACGCCGCGCGGCCTTCCGGTCTATATCGACAGAAACGCCTGCGAATGCGACGGCATCATCCTGGTGAACCGGGTCAAGCTTCACACTTCCTTCCGCGGAAAGTATGAGAGCGGCCTCTTAAAGATGATGGCCATCGGCCTTGCCAAGCAGAAGGGCGCGGAGATGACGCACTTCCTGCGCTTCGAAAACATGGCCTCCAATATTGAAATGGTCGGCACCGTGGGCCTGGAGAACCTGAACATCCTCTGCGGCGTCTCCACTATTGAAAACGGCTACAACCATCTGGCGGAGCTGCACGTCTCCCGCAAGGACGAGATCAAGGACACCGAGCCCGGCTACCTTATCGCTTCCCGCGAGCGCATGCCGCGCATCGCCCTGGATGAGATCGACGTCCTGATCGTGAACGAGATCGGCAAGGAGATCAGCGGCACCGGCATGGATACGAATATCATCGGCCGCTACCATACGAACGCGGCCTCCGGCGGCCCCAACACCATCAAGCTGGGCGTCCTGAACCTGACCGAAAAGTCGGAAGGCAACGGCAACGGCATGGGCCTCGCGGACTTTATGCCCCAGCACATGTTCGATCAGGTGGACCTGCAGGTCTCCTACATGAACACCATCACCTCCACTGAGCCAAATTCCACCCGCATCCCCATGATCTTAGCCAACGACAAGGAAGTCTTCCAGGCCGGCGTTAAGCTCTGCGGGCAAATTAAAAACGAGGACATTCGCCTGGTCATCATCCGCTCCACCAAGTATCTGGACGAGGTCTATATGTCCGAGGCGGCGGTGAAGGCGGCGGTCAAGCCGGTCGAGGTCATCGGCCCCTACGAGCCCGTCCCGTTCGACGAGAACGGCAACTTAGTATTATTTGAAGCCCACTAAGCCTCTCGGGCTTCGGATAAGGCTTCCTGATAATAAGATTTTGAATGAGAGGAAGGAGTAAAAATGCAAAAATCCAGAATTCAAGATTTAGTCATCGGACTGATCGCGATTGCCATCGGCGTATTTTTGCTGCTGAATTCGCTGAAGTTCCCTGACACCACCAAGCAGTTCACCTGGTTCGTGCTGTTTGTGTTTATCGGCCTGGGCCTTATTCTGGTCATCACGTCGCTGATCAACGCAAAGAAACCCGGCGGACAGGAGGTCGACGCCAAAACCTTCAAGAATCCTCTGACCATGTTCCTGCTGGTTCTGCTGTACGTGATCATGCTGGACAAGATCGGATTCTTTGTGGCCAGCGTCATCTTCATGCCGGTAACCATGCTTTACATGGGCTACCGCAAACCGCTCCCGATCATCTTCGTTACGGGCGGCATGCTTGCCTTCGTCTGGCTTCTGTTCGTGTTCGAACTGAAGGTCCGTCTGCCGCAGGGTCTGCTGTTCTAAGGAGGGAGGAAAGCTATGTTTGAAGGAATTGAACTGGCATTTGCCCGACTGTTTACCTGGGATGCGGCGTTGGGTCTGTTCATCGGTGTTGTCGGCGGTATGATCATCGGCGCGCTGCCCGGCTTAAGCGCGACGATGGGTATCGCCCTGCTGATCCCCATCACCTACGGCATGGATCCCACCGCGGCCATCCTGATGCTGGCTGCCATCTATACTTCCGCGGTGTACGGCGGCTCCATTTCCGCCATCTTAATTCATACGCCCGGCACCCCGTCTTCGGCGGCGACCTGTCTGGATGGCTATCCGATGACACAGAAGGGGGAATCGCTTCACGCCATAGGCCTGTCGACGACGGCGTCCGTGATCGGCGGCGTCATCAGCTCCATCGCTCTGTTGCTGATCGCGCCTCCGCTGGCCCGTCTGTCCTTAAAGTTCGGCTCGGCCGAATACTTCCTTATCGCTATTTTCGGTCTGACGCTGATCGCCTCCCTGGCGGGCGACAGCATGATCAAGGGCCTGCTGGCCGGCGCTTTCGGTCTGGTCTGCGGTCTGGTCGGTTTCTCTCCGGACGGCTATGCCCGCTTCACGTTCGGCTATATCCCGATCCTGGGCGGCATTCAGCTGATCCCCGCCATGATCGGTCTGTTCTCCATTTCGCAGGTCATGATCCAGGCGGAAGAGCGAGGGAAAACGTCTTCCAACGAAAAGGTCGAAGCCAAGATCGCCGGCCGCTTCCTGCCTCCGGCCAAGGAGTTTGTGGGCCTGATCCCGCTGATCCTGGAATGCTCCGTAGTCGGCGTGTTCATCGGTATTCTGCCCGGCGCGGGCGGCGACATCGCTTCCTGGGTCGGCCTGAACCTGGCTAAGAACCAGTCCAAGCACCCCGAGCAGTTTGGTACCGGTATTCCCGCGGGCGTTGCGGCGCCTGAAGCGGCCAACAACGCCGTGACCGGCGGCGCCCTGATCCCGCTGCTGACCTTAGGTATCCCCGGAAGTTCCACCGCGGCGGTCCTGCTCGGCGGTCTGACCATCCACGGCCTGCAGCCCGGTTTTGAGCTCTTTACGAAACACGCGGATATTACCTACGCGGTCATCATCGGTTTCCTGTGCGCCAATATCCTGATGGGTCTGGTCGGCTGGGCGGTCGGCAAGTATCTGACCAAGGTCTCCAAGGTCCCGATCCCGCTGCTGATCCCCTGCATCGCGATGCTGTCCATCTTAGGTTCCTATGCGGCTTCCCGGAATATCGCGGACGTTTACATTGCGGTCATCTTCGGCCTGATCGGCTTCTTTATGCGCAAGTACGGCGTCCCGGTGGCGCCGATCGTGCTGGCCATGATCCTGGGCCCGATGGCAGACTCGCATATGTATCAGGGCATCATTCAGGCGAATACGATATCCTTCGTTCAGTATCTGTTTACCCGCCCGCTCAGCATCTTCTTCATGGTGCTGATCATCCTGGCGCTGTTTGCCCCTCTGCTTTCCAAGGTCATTTCCAAAGCGTACCAGAAAAAGAACGGGAAAATGGCAGACGCGGCGGAAGATATTTAATAAAATTAGCAAAATTGTGAAAAAGACTTGTAAAATTTTTGCTGAAGCTGTATAGTATGGGGGAAATCCCTTCGGAAACTATATAAAACAGGAGGAAAAACAATGAAGAAACTTGTGGCAATTGCTCTCGTTCTGCTGATGGCCCTCGGCCTGGTAGCCTGCGGAAGCAAAAAGGAATGGCCGGATGGCGACATCGTCATCGTCTGCCCGTTCAAAGCGGGTGGTGCTATGGACCAGTCCGCCCGTCTGACGGCTGAGTACCTGAAGAAGTATCTCGGTGTTGAAGTCACCGTCGACAACATCGAAGGCGGCAACAACTGGGTCGGCTACGAGAAGGTCCTGACTGCCAAGGGTGATGGCTATCTGCTGGGCTTTGCGAACTATCCCGGACAGATCGGCGGCTATCTGAACCCGTCCGGCGGAATCAAGAGAACCTATCGCGATTTCACCAACATTGCCGATATCGTTCATGACCCGGGCATCATCGTTGTCCGTCCCGACAGCCCTTACCAGACTCTTGCCGATCTGATTGAAGCCGGCAAGAAGGAACCTCTGGTCATCTCCACCGGCGGCGGTGCCGGCTCCGATGACGACGTTCTGGTCCGTCTGCTGAACCAGAAGTGCGGCACCCAGTTCAAACCGGGCGGAAACCCCGGCGACGCGGATGCTAAGACCGCTATGCTGGGCGGCAACGTCGCGGCTCAGGCCTGCAACGTCTCCAACTACTTCGGCACCTATAAGTCCACCGGTGACGACGCCGTCAGAGTTCTGGCCGTGTTCGACTCCAAGAAGAACGACCTGATGCCCGACATCCCTACCATCGATGAGTGCGGCATTGCCGAACTGAAGGGCTTATACAGCTCCTCCGACCGCGGTCTGGTCGCCTGCAAGGATCTGGACAAGGACGTCCTGAACAAGATCGTTGAAGCCTTAAAGAAGGCTGAAAAGGATCCTGACTTCATTAAGGCCGCTGCCGACAAGGGCATGGGCATCAACATGCTGTACACCGACAAGTTCGATGAGTTCATCAACGGCGTTGAAACCACGATGAAGGGCATGCTGAAAGACTTCGGCTGGGAATAATCTCTCCGGCTTAAAACACGCGGATCCCTGAAGCGGATCCAAACCGAAGAGGCCTCCGGGAAACCGGAGGTCTTTTCATATCCCGGTCCCTGAGCCCGTCGAAAGGAGCGGATATGAAAAACCGATTGACAAACATCGCCTTATCTTCCTATAATCCTCTTGTTCTATGAACAGCGTACCGCCGACCGCAGGTTCTCTGCCGTTACAAATCAGAAGAGCTATGACTGATCAGATCAAGAAAAATTTGGAATTGGTTCGCCTGCCCCTCTTTCCCCTGAAAGAGGAAAACGCTCTGCGCCTGCGCGAATTTTATAAGGACGAGATCCTGTCGCCTCCCCGCAGTGCCGGGGAGGTCGCTTCTGATCTGGCGGAGTTGTTTGATCTGGTCCCGGTCGAGGACGGTCAGCCGGTGAGCCGGGAACTGCAATTCTTTATCACCCTTATCGCTTCCCTCTATTTACCCGAGGGGAAATATGATAAAGCCTGGATTCTTGAACGCAACGCAAGATCCGAAGGCTTATACCGCTCCTTCGAGATGCCTCAGGCTCCGGAGGACCTGAAAAGGATCTTCTTGCTGTGGAATGAAAAAGCAGGCAGGCTTGTATCCAACAATCATCAGCTTTCTCTGCTCATCGATTACCTGTCCGGGGTGGAAGCGGAAGATGATGCTCAGATGAGCAGATACCTGCTGACGGTATACTACGTGAATCTTTTAAAAGTGAAATGGAATGATGAACTGCTCCGGCACTTTTCCCATACCGATCGCAGCGGTCAGACCGGTGCGTAAAGGAATGCGGCGGCTTTCACAGCGGAAGCCGCCGCTTTCCGGCAGAAAAAAGCTTGACAAATATTTTCTCTTCCTATATAATTCCCCTGTTCTATAAACTGAATACCGTTACAGACTGTGATGGAGAAAGTAGCCTCGGGAAGAAAGCCACAGAGAGCCGGAGAAGCTGAGAACCGGTGCCGGTAGCCCCCGCGCGAAAGTCACTCCGGAGTCGCCGCCCGAACCCGCAGAAGCGGTGCGTAGGCCCGGCCGGGATCCGCCCGTCAAAGCGGGGTGTCTGTTTTTGCAGACGGCAAATGGGTGGTACAGCGAGGTCTCTCGTCCCGTTTGGGATGAGATTTTTTCTTTATAAAGGAGAAAAACATGTACAGAAAAGTTCCCACAGACATGAACTTCGTCGGACGCGAGAAGGAAGTCCTGAAGTTCTGGCAGGAAAATCACATCTTTGAGAAATCCGAGCGGGAGCGCCAGGGCCGTCCCTGCTACGCTTTCTACGACGGGCCGCCCACGGCCAACGGCAAGCCGCATATCGGCCACGTCGAGACCCGGGCCATCAAGGACCTGATCCCGCGCTACCGCACCATGAAGGGATACTACGTCCCGCGCAAGGCCGGCTGGGACACCCACGGCCTGCCCGTCGAGCTGGAAGTCGAGAAGGCGCTGGGCCTTAACGGCAAGGACCAGATCGAGGAATACGGCGTGGAGCCCTTCATCCAGAAGTGCAAGGAATCCGTCTGGAAATACGAAAAGATGTGGGAGGATTTCTCCGCGAGCGTCGGCTTCTGGGCTGATATGGAGAACCCGTACGTGACCTATCACGACGAGTATATCGAGTCCGAGTGGTGGGCGCTGTCCGAGCTTTGGAAGAAGGGACTGCTTTATAAGGGCTTCAAGATCGTGCCCTACTGCCCGCGCTGCGGGACGCCGCTTTCTTCCGCGGAAGTCTCCCAGGGCTACAAGACGGTCAAGGAACGCTCCGCCATCGCGCGGTTCAAAGTAAAGGGAGAGGAAAACACCTTCTTCCTGGTCTGGACCACTACGCCCTGGACGCTGCCGTCCAACGTGGCGCTCTGCGTGAACCCGGACGAGTCCTACATCGAAGCGTACGTGCCGGCGGAGGGAAGAAGCTACATCCTGGCGGAGGCGCTGGTGCCTGCCGTACTGGGCCCGGCCGAGCCGAAAGATCCGGAGGCAGCCTTGAACTGGCAGATCCGGCAGCGCTTCACCGGCAAGGAACTGGAATTTAAGGAATACGAGCCGCTGTTCGCCTTTACCGGCGAGTTCGTTGCGAAGAACCGCAGCGAAAAAGCCTTCTACGTGACCTGCGACGGTTACGTCACCATGACCGACGGCACCGGCATCGTCCATATCGCGCCGGCCTTCGGCGAGGACGACGCGAACGTGGGCCGTAAGTACGGCCTGCCCTTCGTGCAGTTCGTGAACGGCAAAGGCGAGATGACGGAGGAGACCGACTACGCGGGCCTCTTCGTGAAGAAGGCGGATCCGGTCATCATCGAGGACTTAAAGAAGGCCGGCCTCTTATTCTCCGCGCCGAAGTTCGAGCACGAATATCCGCACTGCTGGAGGTGCGACACGCCCCTCATCTACTACGCGCGCGACTCCTGGTACATCCGCGAGAGCAGCTACAAGGACAATCTAGTCGCCAACAACAATACGGTCAACTGGCTGCCGGACGCCATCGGCAAGGGCCGCTTCGGCAACTGGCTGGAAAATATCCAGGACTGGGCCATCTCCCGCAACCGTTACTGGGGCACGCCCCTTAACATCTGGGAATGCAGCTGCGGCCACAGGGAGTGCATCGGCTCCCGCGCGGAGCTCGCCGAAAGAAGCGGCGATCCCGCAGCAGCAAAGGTGGAGCTGCACCGTCCCTACGTGGATGCGATCACTCTGCCCTGCCCGGACTGCGGCGGCGTGATGCACCGCGTCCCGGAGGTCATCGACTGCTGGTTCGATTCCGGCGCCATGCCGTTCGCACAGCATCACTATCCGTTTGAAAATAAAGACCTGTTCGAGCAGCAGTTCCCGGCCCGCTTCATCTCCGAGGCGGTCGATCAGACCCGCGGCTGGTTCCACTCCCTGATGGCGGAGGGCACCCTGCTCTTCGATAAGTCCCCGTACGAGAACGTCATCGTGCTGGGCCTGGTCCAGGACAAGAACGGCCAGAAGATGAGTAAGTCCAAGGGCAACGCCGTGGATCCCTTCGAGGCGCTGGAGAAGTTCGGCGCGGATGCGATCCGCTGGTATTTCTACAACAGCTCCGCCCCGTGGCTGCCGAAGCGCTTCTACGAGGAGGCCGTGCTGGAGGGCCGCTCCAAGTTCATGAGCACCCTGTGGAACACCTACGCCTTCTACACCTTATACGCGGAGATCGATCAGTTCGATCCCTCGAAATACATGACGAACGGCAGATGGGAGCCGAAGGACCTGCCGGTCATGGACCGCTGGCTGCTTTCCAAACTGAACACCCTGATCAAAACGGTGGATTCCAGCCTGGAGACCTATCACATCACCGAAGCCTCCCGGGCGCTGGCCGCCTTCGTGGAGGACATGTCCAACTGGTACGTGCGCCGCTGCCGCGACCGCTACTGGGGCTCCGGCTGTGGGCAGGACAAGATCAACGCCTACATGACGCTTTTCGAAGCGCTGTACACGGTGAGCCTGCTGGCCGCGCCGATGGTCCCCTTCATGACGGAGGCCATTTATCAGAACATCGTCCGCAGCGTATTGCCGGGTGTGCCGGAGAGCATCCATCTCTGTGATTATCCGGCAGCCGACGAAAGCCTGATCGATCCGGCGCTGGAAGCCGATATGGACCACGCGGTCAAGCTCGTCGAGATGGGCCGCGCCGCGCGGAACGCGGCGGCCATCAAGAACCGCCAGCCCTTATCCCGCATGCTAATCAAGGCGCCGTTCGGATTAAGCGAGTACTACGACGACATCATCGCGGAAGAGCTGAACGTCAAAGCGCTGGAGTTCACGGCGGACGCCGGCGACTATATCAGCTACAGCTTCAAGCCGCAGATGCGGACCCTGGGCCCGCGCTTCGGCCGGCAGTTAAACGAGATCCGCACGCTCCTTCAGAACATCGACGGCGCCGCCGCCATGAAGGAGATTAAGGAGATGGGCTTCCTGACCTTAAACCTTTCGAACGGCCCCGCGCAGCTCGCGCCGGAGGATCTCCTGATCGATACCGCTCAGCGGGAAGGCTTCGCGGCCACGCAGGACGGCGAGATCACGGTAGCGCTGGATACGAAGCTCACGCCCGAACTGATCGAAGAAGGCTTCGTCCGCGAGATCGTCAGCAAGGTGCAGACCATGCGCAAGGAGGCGGGCTTCGAAGTCATGGACCGCATCCGCCTGACGCACGAGGGCAGCGAGGTCCTGGAGAAGGTCTTTGCGGACCGGCAGGAAGAGATCGCTTCCGAGGTGCTGGCGAAGGAGGTAGCGGCCGCCGCTCCGGCGGGCTACGTCAAGGAGTGGAACATCAACGGCGAAAAAGTCACGCTCGGCGTGGAGAAACTGTAAATAAAGGAATGGCATAACGATGGCAGAATTACACATCAATAAGGATATCTTAAAGAAGCGCATCAACGAGATCCTGGAGATGCAGATGATCTCCGGCATCGAGGAGGCTTCGCCCGAGCAGATCTACCGGGCCGTCTCCGTTGCCTTGAAGGAACAGTTCATGATGGCCTGGACCGAGACGCAGAAGCGCGTCAAGGCCGAGGACCGCAAGATGGTCTATTACATGTCCATGGAATTCCTGATGGGCCGCGCGCTGGGCAACAACCTGATCAACCTGGGCGCCCAGAAGGAAGTGCGGGAGCTGCTGGACGAGTACGGCATCGATCTGAATACGATCGAAGAGCAGGAGCGCGACTGGGCGCTCGGCAACGGCGGCCTGGGCCGGCTTGCCGCCTGCTTCCTGGATTCCCTGGCCAGCCTGGGCTATCCGGCCTACGGCTGCGGCATCCGCTATCAGTACGGCATGTTCCGCCAGAAGATCGAGGACGGCTTCCAGAAGGAGGTCCCGGACGCCTGGCTCAAGAACGGCAACCCCTTCGAGGTGCGCCGCGAATCCCACACCAAGGAGATCCACTTCGGCGGCTACACCCGCGGCGAGTACGACGATTCCGGCCGCGTGCGCTTCATCCACGAGGGCTATTATTCGGTCCTGGCCGTTCCCTACGACATGCCGGTCATCGGCTATAAGAACGGCATCATCGACACGCTGCGCATCTGGAGCGCGGAGCCGGTGGAGCAGCTGGAGCTGTCCTCCTTCGACGCCGGCGACTATGCGGGTGCCGACGCCGCGAAGAACACGGCGGAGACCATCTGCAAGGTGCTCTACCCGAACGACAACCACTACACCGGCAAGGAGCTGCGCTTAAAACAGCAGTATTTCTTCGTTTCCGCGACCCTGCAGCGCATGGTGGAACGCTATATGGAGACTCACGACGATATCCACGGCCTGCCCGAAAAGGTCTGCATCCAGATGAACGACACGCACCCCGCCGTCTCCGTGGCGGAACTGATGCGCATCCTGCTGGACGACTACGATCTGGAGTGGGACGAGGCCTGGGAGATCACCACGAGGACCTGCGCCTACACGAACCATACGATCATGGCGGAAGCTTCCGAGAAGTGGCCCATCGACCTGTTCTCGCGCCTGCTGCCGAGGATCTATCAGATCGTGGACGAGATCAACCGCCGCTTCGTGAGCGACGTGCGCCGCCGCTATCCCGGCGACGAGAGCAAGATCCGCTCGATGGCCATCCTTTACGAGGGCCAGGTCCGCATGGCGCCGCTCGCGATCGTGGGCAGTTATTCCGTCAACGGCGTGGCCCAGCTGCATACCGAGATCTTGGAGAAGCGCGAATTCAAGGATTTCTTCGAGCTGATGCCCTGGAAGTTCAGCAACAAGACGAACGGCATCACCCAGCGGCGCTTCCTGCTGCACGGCAACCCGCTTCTTGCGGAATGGATCACGAAGCATATCGGCGAAGGCTGGATCACGGATCTGGACCAGTTAAGGCTCCTGCTGCCGCTGGTCAGCAGCCGCCAGGCCCGCGACGAGTTCATGGCGATCAAGCGGCAGAACAAGCTTCGCCTGGCCGCTTACATCAAGGAAAACAACGGCATCGACGTGAATCCGGATTCCATTTTCGACGTCCAGGTCAAGCGTCTGCACGAATACAAGCGGCAGCTTTTAAACATCCTGCACGTGATGTACCTGTACAACAAGCTGGACGATTTCCCGGACCAGCCTTTCGTCCCGCGGACCTTCATCTTCGGCGCAAAGGCCTCCTCCGGCTACAAGCTGGCGAAGCTGACCATCAAGCTGATCAACAACGTCGCCAAGCGCATCAATGCGGACGCGCGCATCCAGGGCAAGCTGAAAGTGGTCTTCATTGAGGACTACCGCGTGTCGAACGCGGAGATCATCTTCGCGGCGAGCGACGTCAGCGAGCAGATCTCCACGGCTTCCAAGGAGGCGAGCGGCACCGGCAACATGAAGTTCATGCTGAACGGCGCGGTGACCCTGGGCACCATGGACGGCGCGAACGTGGAGATCGTGGAAGAGGTCGGCCGCGAGAACGCATTCATCTTCGGCATGAGCGCGGACGAGGTCATGGCGCACGAGCACTGGCACGACTACGATCCGATGCAGATCTTCCGCGAGAACGGAGAGCTCAGGCGCGTGATCATGCAGCTGGTGAACGGCTTCTACAGCCCGGAGGATCCGGAGCTGTTCCGCCCGATCTACAATTCCCTTCTGACCGACCGGGTCAACGGACGGGCGGACACCTACTTTACGCTGAAGGATTTTGCCTCCTATGCGGAGGCGCAGGAGCGGGTCGAGGAGGCCTATAAGGACCGCGACCGCTGGGCCGTCATGGCGCTCATGAACACGGCCTGCGCCGGCAAGTTCTCGTCCGACCGCACCATTGAGGAGTACGTCCGCGACATCTGGCATCTGGAAAAGATGGTTTAAGGAGAGGAGGACCGATATGATCACTATGGATAAGACCTACGATCCGTCGGGGATCGAAGAAAAACAGTATAAACGCTGGGAAGAAAACGGCTACTTTACCGCCGACGTGTCTTCGGACAAAAAGCCCTACACCATCGTGATCCCGCCGCCCAACATCACGGGCCAGCTTCACATGGGTCACGCCCTGGACAACACCCTGCAGGACATCCTGATCCGTTTCAAGCGCATGCAGGGCTTTGAAGCGCTGTGGCTGCCGGGTACGGACCACGCCTCCATCGCCACCGAGGCGAAGGTCGTGGAAGCCATGCGCGCCGAAGGCCTCTCCAAGGAGATGCTGGGCCGCGAGGGCTTTCTGGAGCGGGCCTGGGACTGGAAGGCCCGGTACGGCAGCCGCATCGTGCAGCAGCTGCGGAAGATGGGCTCCTCCTGCGACTGGTCCAGAGAGCGCTTCACCATGGACGAGGGCTGCTCCGAAGCGGTGAAGACCGTCTTCGTGAAGCTCTATAACGAAGGCCTTATCTACCGCGGCAACCGTATGGTCAACTGGTGCCCCAAGTGCAACACCTCCATCTCCGACGCGGAAGTGGAATACGAGGAGCAGCAGGGCTTTTTCTGGCATCTGCTCTATCCGGTGAAGGAGACCGGCGAGCTCCTGGAGCTGGCGACGACCCGTCCGGAGACCATGCTTGGCGATACCGCCGTGGCCGTCAATCCGGCGGATCCGCGCTACGCGCACTTAAAAGGCTGCCACGTGATCCTGCCGCTTATCAATAAGGAGATCCCGATCGTGCTGGACGAGCACGCCGACATGGAGAAGGGCACCGGCGTGGTGAAGATCACCCCGGCCCACGACCCGAACGACTTCGAAGTCGGCAACCGCCATGACCTGCCGCGCGTCCGCGTGATGACCTACGACGGCCGCATGACCGGCGCCGCCGAAGCGCAGGCCGCCCGCGAGCTTTTAGAGAGCGGCCGCGCCGCCCTGGGCGAGCCGGAGGTCCTGGACTGCGGCAAATACGCGGGAATGCCCGTGCTCGAGGCCCGGAAGGAGATCGTGAAGGATCTCGAAGCCGCCGGCCTTTTAAAGAGCGTGGAGCCGCTGACCCACGACGTGGGCACCTGCTACCGCTGCCACTCCACCATCGAGCCGATGGTGAGCCAGCAGTGGTTCGTGAAGATGAAGCCCCTCGCCGAGCCGGCCATCAAAGCCGTGGAAGAGGGACGCATCCGCTTCGTGCCGGAGCGCTTCACCAAGATCTACCTCAACTGGATGTACGGCACCCGCGACTGGTGCATCTCGCGCCAGCTCTGGTGGGGCCATCAGATCCCGGCCTGGTACTGCGACGAATGCGGCGAGACGATCGTCGCGAAGGAAGCCCCGGCCGTCTGCCCGAAGTGCGGCGGCACGCATTTGACGCAGGATCCGGATACGCTCGACACCTGGTTCTCCAGCGCCCTCTGGCCCTTCTCGACCATGGGCTGGCCCAAGGAAACGGCGGACTTAAAGAAGTTTTACCCGACCGACACGCTGGTCACGGGCTACGATATCATCGGTTTCTGGGTGAGCCGCATGATCTTCTCCGGTCTGGCCTACACCGGCAAAGAGCCGTTTAATACCGTCCTCATCCACGGCCTCGTGCGCGACGGATTGGGCCGCAAGATGAGCAAATCCCTCGGCAACGGCATCGATCCGCTCGAGGTCATCGAGAAGTACGGCGCGGACGCCCTGCGCATCATGCTGGTGACCGGCAACTCGCCGGGCAACGACATGCGTTTCTTCTGGGAAAAGGTCGAAGCCGGCCGCAACTTCATCAACAAAGTCTGGAACGCCTCGCGCTTCATGCTGATGAACCTGGAGGGGATCGAGCGGAAGAGCATTAAGGAAGTCTCCCTGCATGACGAGGACAAGTGGATCCTGTCCCGCCTGAACGAGACCGTGAAGATCGTCACCGACAACCTGGAAGCCTTCGAGCTGGGCATGGCGCAGCAGCGGATCACCGATTTCGTCTGGGACGAGTTCTGCGACTGGTACATCGAGATGGTAAAGCCCCGCTTCTACGGCGAGGCCGACTCCGCTTCGAAGGAAGCTGCCGCCGCGACCCTGCTGTACGTCCTGCAGAACGCCTTAAAGCTCGCGCATCCGTTTATCCCCTTCGTGACGGAGGAGATCTACGGCTATCTGGAGACCGGCGAGGAGACGATCATGCGCTCCGCCTGGCCGCTCTACGATGAGGCCTTAAATTTCCCGGAGGAGGAGCAGCGCATCGAATGGGCCAAGGACGTGGTACGGGCCGTGCGCCAGATCCGCGTGGACATGAACGTGGCGCCTTCCAAGAAGATCCATCTGAATCTGGTGAGTGCGGATCCTGCCGCCCGCGCCTCCTTCGAAAAGAGCCGCGATTTCCTGGCCTCTCTGGCGAACGCCTCCGGCCTGAACGTGCAGGCGGACAAGGCCGGCATCCCGGCGGATGCGGTCTCGGCCGTCACCGGCGCCGCGACGCTGTTCATCCCGCTGGATGAGCTGGTGGACAAGGCGAAGGAGATCGAGCGCCTTTCCGGCGAGTTAAAACGTCTTCAGGGCGAGCTGGCCCGCTCGGCCGGCATGCTGAGCAACGAGAAGTTCTTAAGCCGCGCGCCGCAGGCCAAGATCGACGAGGAAAAGGCCAAGCAGGACAAATACCGCAAGATGTTCGAGGAAGTGGAAGCCCGCCTCAAGCAGCTGAAAGGATAAAAACGAAACGGTACTGTGCGGCGCCTGCTTTCAGGCGCCGCCGTCTTCCTGAGAGAGGAAATAAAATGAACTACTCCCTGTTTTGCGAATCGCTGGACGCCCTGATCGCGGACGTCCCGTATCCTCTGGCGGTGCTCTCGAACGCCGCCGCCTTCCTTTATGAATCCCTGCCGGATCTCAACTGGGCGGGCTTTTATCAGACCGATACGAACCCGGCGGGAGAGCGCGTGCTTTCCTTAGGCCCCTTCCAGGGGAAGCCGGCCTGCATCGAGATCCCCTGGGGAAAAGGCGTCTGCGGTACGGCAGCGGCTCTTGATCAGACGCAGCTGGTGCCGGACGTACACGAGTTCCCGGGCCATATCGCCTGCGACGCGGCTTCGGCCTCGGAGATCGTGATCCCGCTGCATAAGGCGGACGGGAGCCTGTGGGGCGTGCTGGACGTCGACAGCCCGGTCATGGGACGCTTCACGGAAGAGGACCGGGCCGGCCTGGAAGAAGCCGCGCGGATCCTTGAAAAAGCCTTATCGTCTGCGCTGCCGTGATCCGGTCCGCGCGGGATCCCTGAATATTTTGTTTGCATTTCTTCGCCTCTTTGAGTACAATACGGAAGGCGGTCCGAACGGCCGCCGGGAGGTCATATGATCAGAAAAGATGTCAGAAACGTAGCGATCATCGCGCACGTCGACCACGGCAAAACGACGCTGGTGGACGAGCTTTTAAAACAGAGCGGCGTGTTCCGCGCCAATCAGGAGGTGGCCGACCGCGTCATGGACTCCGGCGACCTGGAGCGCGAGCGCGGCATCACCATCCTTTCCAAAAACACCGCCGTCACTTTCAACGGCGTAAAGATCAATATCATCGATACGCCCGGCCATGCGGACTTCGGCGGCGAGGTGGAGCGCGTCTTAAAGATGGTGAACGGCGTCATCCTGGTGGTGGACGCCTTCGAAGGCCCCATGCCGCAGACCCGCTTCGTGCTGTCCAAGGCGCTGGAGCTGGATCTGGACGTCGTGGTCTGCATCAACAAGGTGGACCGGCCGGAAGCCCGCCCGCTGGAGGTCGTGGACGAAGTCATCGACCTTCTGCTGGATCTGGACGCTTCCGAGCGGCAGCTGGACTGCCCCTTCATCTTCGCGTCCGCCAAGGCCGGCTGGGCCGTGCGGGATTTGAACGACGAGCGGAAAAACATGCGGCCGCTCTTTGAAACCATCCTGGAAGCGATCCCGGCGCCCGAGGGCGATCCGGATGCGCCTTTAAAGATCCTTATCAGCACCATTGACTATAATGAGTACGTGGGCCGCATCGGCGTGGGCAAGGTGGACCAGGGCTCCATCCACGTGAACCAGGAGGTCACCATCGTCAACGCGCACCTGGAGGACGCGAAGCGCAAGGTCAAGATCAGCAAGCTCTACGAGTTCGACGGCCTGCAGAAAAAGGACGTCGAGAGCGCGAATATCGGCTCTATCGTGGCCATCTCCGGCATCTCGGAGATTCACATCGGCGATACGCTCTGCGATCCGGCGGACCTGACCCCGATCCCCTTCCAGAAGATCTCCGAGCCGACCATCTCCATGCAGATGATGGTCAACGACTCGCCGTTCGCGGGGCAGGAGGGCAAATACGTCACCAGCCGCCACATCCGCGACCGGATCTTCCGCGAGCTCAACACCGACGTTTCCCTGCGCGTGGAGGAGCTTTCCCCCGACTGCTTCAAGGTGAGCGGGCGCGGCGAGCTGCACCTGTCCATCTTAGTCGAGACCATGCGCCGCGAGGGCTACGAGTTTGCGATCAGCAAGCCGGAGGTCATCTACAAGCGCAGCGAGACCGGAAGGCTTCTGGAGCCCATGGAGCGCGTCTACGTGGACGTGCCGGACGAGTACTCGGGCACGGTCATCGAGAAGCTGAGCATGCGCAAGGGCGAGCTTTCCAACATGCGTCCCTTCGGCGAGAGCCGCACGCGCCTCGAATTCATGATCCCTTCCCGGGGCCTCATCGGCTACCGCGACGAATTCATGACCGATACGAAGGGCACCGGCATCATGAACCAGCTCTTCGACGGTTACGCGACCTACAAGGGCGATATCCACTACCGCAACCAGGGGTCTCTGATCGCGTTTGAGACCGGCGAAGCCGTGACCTACGGCCTGTTCAACGCCCAGGAGCGCGGCACGCTCTTCATCGGGCCCGGCGAGCGTGTGTACGCGGGCATGGTGGTCGGCCAGACCGGCAAGGCGCAGGACGTGGAGGTCAACGTCTGCAAGAAAAAGCAGCTGACCAACACCCGGGCCTCCGGCTCGGATGACGCGCTGCGCTTAACGCCCCCCAAGCAGATGAGCCTGGAGCAGTACATGCAGTTCATCGACACGGACGAGCTTTTAGAGGTGACGCCGAAGACGCTGCGCATCCGCAAGCGGATCCTGGATCCGACCCTGCGCAAGCGCGCTGCCTTAAGGCAGAAGACGGAAGAGTAATGAAATACAGATGCCTTGTCCTGGATCATGACGATACGGTGGTGAACAGCACCGCGACCATCCACTATCCGGCCTTCGTGGCCTTTATGGAGAAGCTGCGCGGCGGCACGGATATCACGCTGGAGGAGTATTTCGTCTACAACTTCGATCCCGGCGTGCTGCCGTTCTTTCAGGAGATCGTGGGCTTAAATCACGAAGAGATGCTGGCTGAGGAGGCCTTCTGGCGCGAATACGTCAGGCACCACGTGCCGAAGGCGTACCCGGGCATGAAGGAACTGCTGTGGGACTACAAAAAAGCCGGAGGCATCCTCTGTGTGACTTCGCATTCCTTC